>Ga0207996_1000615_pt1 | contig 30258 bp, 26 predicted proteins | sample AntAceMetag02UKG_FD_184773 | JGI IMG/M metagenome (GOLD analysis project Ga0207996, IMG submission 184773) | Saline lake microbial communities from Ace Lake, Antarctica - Antarctic Ace Lake Metagenome 02UKG (SPAdes) (version 2) | ecosystem: Environmental > Aquatic > Non-marine Saline and...
CTGCCATTAGGCCTCTGATTAAACATACTCTATGCTGCCTGTCATATTTTTAGAGCTTAATAACCAAAGCGACCTTATACCTATGCTATATAAACTCCAGACAAACAAAAAGAACATTCCTAGTCCTACAAGGCCTGTCTCCACTGTTTTATGTAAATAGGAATTATGCGGATACATTCCGCCTAGAGGATGTATCTTATATTTTGGGCCCATTATAGTATATGTATTGAGACCCATACCTAATACAGGGCGATCAAGAATCATTATTATTGCTTCTTTCGCCATAAGAAATCTATGGTTTATACTGTAATCAGCGGATATCCTTTCTTTCACATCCTCTTCTTTTATGTTAGACTTTACAAAATCCTGCAGTAAAAAAAGAGAAAGGATTAAGACAAGCACAGAGGATAAAAATAGCCATTTGTTTTTCACAATAACGAAAAAAACCATCATAAAAATAAATCCAACCCATGCTGCTCTGCAAGAACTTAAAAAAAGGCAACACAATGACATAGAGAGAACAATAAACATTATAATACGATATTTTAAAGATTGCTTCATATTAATAGCGAAAGCAAGAAAAATTGGTATAAATATAATTACATAAGTACCAAAATCATTATGAGACCCCATCGGACCTCTCATGTACCCATCTAGTCTATACTTACGTACTAAATCAAAACCAGTAACATACTGAACTATCCCATCAATAAAAAATAGCGCTAGAGATATAGATATAATCCATAATAGCTTCTTGCTCCTTTTTGCGTCAGAGAATACTTCAGCAACAATCAAAAAAAACAACATGTATTCTAATGTTTTCGCGAAAAGGGCCTTCAGGCTATGGGCTAGGGATACGCTAACTACGCAGGATGCAATATTAGCAAGAAAAAGCAATAATAATGTAAACACTACATGCTTAGGCAGGGAGGCGAAGGGATTAGAACGCATAAGTAAGGCCTTAATGGACCATGCTATAATAGCAATTGTTCCAAATATTTCAATACCTGCCTTTGAAAATGGTATTATAAAAATAAGGCAGTATATCGCCACCTCAACAATCTTCCCCAAAATCTTCTCAATCTTCTTCAACCTTCACCCCTATCTATGCTTTACCTTGTCTCATTCCTATTTGGCTTATAATTCGGCACCATCTCTTTTATTTTTTCTATTATCTTACTATTGGACATCAAATTAGATAATCTTTCAAGTTCCTTTATGTCCTTGTGCAATTTTTTTAAATTGAAACTGTTAGGCTGAGCTATATAAATCTTATCATGCTTCGTAGCCTTATCGTGTTCAGCATCAAGTAACATCTCCTCTTGCATCTTCTCACCATGACGCAATCCAATAAACTCAATATTTATGTCCTCATCCAGCTCAAAGCCTGATAAGGCAATAAGATTTTTTGCTAAATCTAATATCTTTATCTGCTCTCCCATATCAAGAACTAGGATTTCACCGTTTTTTCCAATAGCTCCAGCCTGTAAAACAAGCTGGGCAGCTTCACTTGCAGTCATAAAATACCTTTTTACCTCAGGATGCGTCACTGTTACAGGGCCACCATCTTGTATTTGATGCCTGAATATGGGTACAACGCTTCCGCTTGAACCCATAACATTACCGAATCTTACTGCTATAAATTTTGTTCTAGCAGTCGTTGCCTTTGCCTGTATTATCTGTTCTGCTATACGTTTAGAGGCACCCATAATGTTTGCGGGGTTTACTGCCTTATCAGTGGATATCATAATAAAGCTCTCTACTTTATAGTGCTCTGCTGCATACATCAAATTTCTTGTGCCTATTACATTATTTTTTATAGCTGCTACTGGATTTTCTTCCATAAGCGGTACATGCTTATGTGCTGCTGAATGGATCACGACTTCTGGCTTGTATTGAGAAAAGGTGTATTTCAATAACGCGATATCCTTTATATCGCCAATAACTGTTTTAAGCTTAATATAAGGGTATTTTCTCTTAAGCTCCAACTCCAAAAAATACACATCATTCTCATTGTAATCATATAATACTAATAGCCTAGGATCAAACTTAACTATCTGCCTACACAATTCTGAACCAATGCTTCCACCCGCTCCTGAAATCAAAATTGTTTTTTCCTTAATATAGGATATTATGCCCTTCGTATCTATTTCAACAGTCTCTCTGCCTAAAAGGTCTTCTGCCTTGACGTCTCTTATTCGCTTTATACTTACCTCGCCTGTTAAAATCTTATGGAGTTCAGGCACAATCTTAATCTGAGCTTCTGTTTTTTCACATCTTAATATAATATCTCTTATTACTTTACCGGTAGCAGATGGGATGGCAATAACTATCTCTTCTATATAATAGTTTTTTATAATCTTATCAATCTGATTTGTTTTGCCCAATACCTTTATGCCGTGTATTTTAGAATGCACCTTCGTTGGATTATCATCAACAAACCCAATGGGGTTATAAATTCTATTATCCGCTACGAGCATCTCACGACATACCATTACGCCTGCAGAGCCTGCACCCACAATAAGAACCTTCTTAAGGCTCTTCTTGCTATGCCATCTAAATCTCAGCAAAACCCTTGGTAAAAATCTTGAAACTCCTATTAAGAAGAAACATGTCAAATAGTCTATTAACAGCACAGAACGACCCACATCACCAGACTTATGAGTAAAGAATGCAAAAGCAATAAGTAACAAACTGCCAACTGTTACCGCTTTAAAGAGATTAAGCATTTCACTAATGCTTGCAAAACGAAAAGACCATTGATAAAAACCAAATAATATAAATAGAGTAATCCTAATAGCACTTGCCCAAATCATAAAAAGTATAATATCTTTCAGAATAAAACCGGTTATCTGCAGATCGAATTTTATTATAAACGCTAAACAAATAGATAAATTTATCAATACTAAATCAATAATGAACATTATGGGTTTTCTGAACCTATTAAACATACTGTCTCGCTTTCTATATTTTAGTGCGTTATGTTTTCAGTTCTTACGACTTTTATAAAAGTAACTAACAATATCCTAAGATCTAAAAAAAATGATCTGTTCTTCAGATAATATTCATCAAGCTTAACCTTCGCTGGGATTGGCAATTCATCCCTTCCATTTACTTGTGCCCATCCGGTAATTCCTGGAATAATTTTATGTATTCCTTTAGCCGTTCTAAGTTCAATTAAATCATCCTGGTTGTACAACGCAGGACGTGGCCCTACAAAACTCATATCACCTTTTAAAATATTTATTAGCTGTGGCAATTCATCCAAACTAAACCTGCGCAAAAAGAAACCTATAGAGGTAAGATAAGCATTGGCATCCTTCATAAGGTGAGTTGCAACAACAGGGGCATCAATGCACATCGTCCTAAACTTAGGCATCTTAAATATATCGCTATTAATTCCTATCCTGTCCGACCAATATAGCATCGGTCCTTTTGAGGTGAGTTTTACCATCACCCCTATAAGAAGGATAGGTACGCTTAAAAAACACAACATAATAATGGCTGCAGCTAAATCAAAGATACGCTTGATCATAGTTTAAAATCTTTAACTGTTTCTCTTATGCCCTCTTCAAGGGTAAAAGGAGGCTTCCAGCCAAGTAAATTCCTGATTTTGCTGCTATCGACAAGAAGTGATCCTATTAATTTTTCTAATTCCTTATCTTTTCCTATAATTCTACATAATACCTTCAAGATACTATGATGTACAGAAAATAATGTCGCTTTCTTTCCCATTGCATAAGCAATCATCTTTATTAGGTCAGACATAGATACATCCTGCCCATCACTTACCAAAAAGGTTTCACCTGCTGCCAAGGGATGACTAGCACAGGTAACAATAGCATCTGTCAAGTTGCTAAGGTAAATAAAACTACGACGATTATTAATACCTTTAAATGGTAACGGCAGCCCCATACCAGACATCTTAACCAAATTCTTGAAGTTAGCCCTTACCTCTGGTCCATAGACTAAAGGAAGCCGTAAAATCACTGCCTGAAGGCCTGTTTCAGCAGCTATGTGCATCAAGGCATCTTCAGCCTTACGCTTACTAATGCCATAGGCATCTTGCGGATCTGGAATATCATTTTCAGTATACGGCTGCAAAGATCCCTCACCATTTACCTTAATCGAACTGATAAAAACAAAGCGCTTAACGCCAGCTTTTGCAGCAACTTGCGCCAAAGATTGGGTGCCAAGGGTGTTGACCCTATGAAAAGCATCGAGAGCATTAGTTGCATCTTCTCTAACACAATGAACACGAGCAGCCAAATGAATAACAACATCAACTCCTGCAAAATTCTTTAACTGTAAATTGCAATTTTCAATCGAACCTATATTTACACCTTCAACACCATGCGGTAAACAACCAGGCAAGGATTCATTTCGAAAGCCTCCTCTAACCCTCCAACCACTTTTTAACATTTCAATACACAGTGCTTGGCCGATAAAACCGGTAGCTCCTGTAATAAAAACAATGGGCATAAAATTAACTCGCTATTTTTTGTATTTCCTTAAAATAAATATTTACAACAATGCTTTCTTCGAAATATTTTTTTACTTTATCCCGACCCGCTTTTCCCATTTCTGAGCGCACCTCCGGGGAAAGTTCTAACATTCTACAAAACGAATCAAACAATGCATTCGAATCTTTTATTGGCACTGCAAATCCATTTATTCCATCCTCCACAATTTCTTTACAACCAACCGCATATGTCGCAATTATTGGCTTCTCCATTGACTGTGCCTCTAAGAGTGACATAGGCATTCCCTCTCGATATGAAGGCAATACCACGCAATCTGCCAGACAAATAAATGGCCTAACATCCTTGACTTCTCCACAATAAATAATAGTTCCTTTTCTTTCCCATTCTTTTACCTTCTCCATGCTAATCCCTTTAGGATTGCCATGGTCTATTATGCCTACTAACCAAAATTGCGCTTTTGGATACTTTTGTTTTGTAAGCCTCGCAGCTTTCACAAGTTCCCCTATCCCTTTATCCCATAAAAGCCTTCCTGTAAAAAGAAAGACGAACTGCTCGTCTCTTTTCCTTGCAGGTCCGCAGAAACCAGGATTAAAAAAAGATGTGTTAATGCCTGAGCCATTGACCAAAACAGCCTTTCTTTTGGCTACTAGTCCCATCTCTAAGAACAAATTCATATCATCTCTATTCTGGAAGAATGTCCGCTTAGCGAGAGCGCAACTTATCTTATAAAGAAATCGTACTATGTAATATATCAGACCTTTGTTAATAAAAACATATCCTAAGCCAGTAATTGTGTTGATACAAGGTATACCAGCTAACTTTGCCGCAATAGAACCATATACATTAGGCTTAATTGTATAATGCAATATGATATCTGGCTTTTCGTCTAAGTATAGCTTATAATAACTAAAAATTAACTTCAAATCTTTTATAAAATTCGTTCCTTTTCTGTCCAGAATTAAAGGAAAGTAGGTAAACCCCTTAGCGCTTATTTCTTCGGCATAACCATTATCTTGCGCGCAAAAAACAACATCATAGCCTTTCTTTTGCAAAAACTGCATTAATCCAACTCTAAAATTCCTAATGGTTAAAGATGTGTTAGAGACAAACATTGCCTTCATATCAAGTGTCTTCTTGCTAATTTAGATTTTATATCGTTTAAAAAAACAATAAAACCCGCAACTCCCAAAGCTACTAAGACCATAATATAAACGTACCTCATCCTGTACAATGAACCTATATTGCATACCACTAATCCATAAACTAGCATTATATAAAAACAAAATGTGGAGATTAACCATATCTCAATACGCTTACGCCAATGCCACAAAGCATATGGCAAAAATAGTAAGAAAAAATATACAATTATCATCTCAAAAGCAGAAGCTCTTCTCATCAAAATATTCGCTGGAAGACTCCCCTCCTCCAACCACTGATTAGGGAACGGGGCTAAAAAGACAATCTGGGCTGCACGGGGCAAATAAATTAATAAGTCAATAACGTTTCCAAAACCTATATTACTATCGATAATACTCTTTCCTCCGGAAAAACGGAAACCGCTTCTTGATTGAGCCAAAGAATAAGCATTACTATTAATAAATGTAGGAAACCATTTTAAATTCTCCCAGAGTTGCTCCTTAGGCACATCTTCAGCAATCTTTTTATAAGCTTCAAGCAAAAAGGCTTGTTTTTTATTTTCAGGAATGTCTGCGGTAATATTTTTGTAATCTTCTAAAGTAGGGGGGTATTTTACTGGCTTGGGGGTAATCTCAAGCGTAATCTTTTCTATAGCTGCCGGTGCTGGCTTGGGGGTAATCTCAGGCGTAATCTTTTCTATAGCTGCCGGTGCTGGCTTGGGGGTAATCTCAAGCGTAATCTTTTCTATAGCTGCCGGTGCTGGCTTGGGGGTAATCTCAGGCGTAGCTTTTTCTATAACCGCGGGGCCAGACTTGAGCACTTCTTCGGCAATCTTTCTGTAAGCTTCTATAAGTAGGTCTTGTTTTTTATCTTCAGGGATACCTGCAGTAATCTTCTTATAATCTTCTATAGTAAGAGCTGATTTTCTATCTTCCAACGACTGCACGCTTACTCCAAAACCAGCATAATCACAACATATGTTTGCCTTGCTTATAATAAACAAAATGGACAGTATCGATATAGAAAATAAAAGAGTATTTTCCCACTGCATCTCTCTCTTAAATAACCTTATAAAGGTTATAATAAATAATAATAAAAAAAATAACATTACAAACGGACTAACTATTTTCAGAATATAAGGCCGGCCGAGCCAAATTAAGAAAAAACCACACAAAAAAGAACCTATTGAAATAAAATTATTAAAAATCCACCTTCCTACTTTATGTTTTGCCAGCTGAGATAATAAAATCAGTGCCTGCAAAATCAAAATTACTCCTAATATAGCAAAACCATCCCTATGCCACTGAGCAGTCCATTGGAGGTTCGAAGGAAAAACCAAAAAAGGCAACACGCATAGGATTGACTTGGCCTTATTTTTAAGTAATAAATTCGTGCAATTAACCAAAATCAAAGCAGCGCTCGCATGTAAAGCAGAAGTAATGGGAATAAATATTCTGGGGTCAGGTAATATAAAAAAATAAAATACTGAGCCTATGCCTGCCGGCACCTGACCCCTCGGCCTTAATTGCCAAGCTGACCAACCTTGAGTACGGATCTTATCGGCTAAATCAATAGCTATCTGATGAAAACTTCTGCTATCAAAAGAAGATGTTAATAACCCATTTCCTGCATGCAAAGAAGGTAAAATATAAGGCAGTAATATAAACTGCACTGCAAAAGAAACAAAAAAAGTATACAGAAAGAAATACCACCACAATTTCAAATCACTTAACTTTGTCATGCCTAATTATCCCTTTTTACTAGAAACTTAAATAAACGATATTGACCAAAATCTTCTATAGTCGATTTTGGGAGATCTTTAATAAAATTAACTGGTAAATACGCATCATAGTAAGCATATATTTAACATAATGTTAATTAATTATATCATAAATGGGTTTAGTTATGCGAGGAAAAATATCTTCCAAAAGCTTAAATCCATATCCATGACCTCCAAAAAGAACTGACTTTTTTGACTTATACACAACAACATCATGCTAATGCTGTGGAAAACACATAACAACTCCATCTGAAAGAACGCTCAATGTTTTCAACAATTCATTCATGTCATTATCGATTTTTAAAGTTTTGCTTTTAAATAATACAAAAAGGTAAAAACTATCCCAACAACGCAAAAATAAGAGTTACACCCAATATTAAATCAACAATGAAACCATGCCCTGCAAAATAAAAACTACTCCCAATATGCTAAACCCATCCTTATGCAATTATAACGTCGACTGTAAGTTGGAAGGAAAAATAAGAAATGGTAAAACACATAAAAATGATTTTATTTTACGCTTCATAAATAAGTTAGCTAAAAGAAATAAAATCAAAAAGGCACTCGCGTGCAATGCAGCATTTAACGGGATCAAAACCCACAGCTTGCTCCATGTTAATGAAAATATTAAGGCGGATATACCTGCCGGCGCTTGACCCCGTTGACGAAGATCCCATGCTCCCCATCCAAACATCTTAATCTTCTCAACCATGTCGATAACTGTCTGATAAAATCCCACACAATCAGGCGATCCAACAAATAACCCTCCTCCCGCATGCAAATGAAGCAAAAAGAAAGGAAGCAAAATAAATTGTATGAATATACTAACGATACAAATATATGCAAAAACTACGCCCCAAATCTTCCACAAACCTATCACATCATCATCCAACATACATCACCCCTCCTAATGCCTATTTTATTCCTTATGAGCTATAAAGCTAATTTATTATCTTCCACCGCTGCTTCCATGCTTGAAACATTAAAATAATCCAAATATACTCCTGCCAATTCCTTTTTCCAGAAACATATTCATTCCATTTCTTTCTAATCTCGGCAGGATCGAAAAAACCTTCTTGTGTTATTTTCTTCTCATCCAACAAATCCTCGGCCCAATCCCTTAATGGACCTCTTAGCCACGCATCCAATGGAATTGAAAAACCTCTTTTCGGTCCCTCAAAAAGCTTTTTAGGAATATGTTTACTTAAAATATTTTTAAGAACGCATTTCCCTTGATATCCTTTAATCTTAAAATCAATCGGCAACGTAAACGCCATCTCAACAATCCTGTGATCCAAAAAAACAGATCTTGCTTCCAAGCCAACAGCCATACTAGCTCGATCAACTTTAACCAAAATATCATCTGGTAAATATGTTATCAAATCCGTAAGCATCATCCATTCAGAAAAATCTTTCATATCCAAAGATAACGCTTCTCTAGCAAACAAATCAGGATCACTCATTCTATCTTTTTGAATAACCATTGAAGATCCATTCCAAAAAGATGCCAACTTAAAGTAAATATCATGCGCACTATCAGACTTAAGAATTCCTGCTATTTTATGAATTTTATGTCCTACTGTCTTAAGCCGAAACCGGTCAGGCACAATATTCCCCAGAGCATCCCAAGCACCAGGTGATACCAAAGTCAACGCCTTTGATCCTAAGCGCCTCATAATCAATGGCATCCATTTAATATTATCCCAAATATTTTTCCCCCAAAAATATCGATTATATCCACCAAAAACCTCATCCCCTCCATCTCCAGATAAGGCAACGGTTACATGCTCACGCGTCATTTTTGAAACTAAATACGTCGGTATTTGCGACGAGTCAGCAAACGGTTCATCATAGATATCTGCCAATTGCGGAATAACCGCCAATGAATCCTGAGGTCGAACATACAAATCCACATGTTCTGTCTCAAGATATCCTGCTATCTCTTTCGCCCGTTGCGCTTCATCATACGCTTTTTCATGAAAACCTATCGTAAACGTTTTAATAGGACGAGTGGATTGTTCTTGCATCAACGCAGAAACCAATGAAGAATCGATCCCTCCAGATAAAAATACACCTAAAGGAACATCTGACTCCATGCGAATTTTAACCGCATCTTTCAACAAAACTTCCAACTGCTTTGCTGCTTCTTTTTCATCGCTTTGAAATCGATTCATTTGTCCGTGCCCAACAACATCTTGCGCAGACCAATATATTGTTGGTTCTAAAACTTCATTTTGAAAACAATCCTTAATCGTAAGAACTGTTCCTGGCAAAAGTTTTGAAATACCATTATAAATAGAATACGGTGCTGGAACATAAGCATGTTGTAAATAAAGAGCCAACGCTTTGCGATCAACCTCAGGCTTAAAAAAAGGATGCTTATAAAAAGCTTTCAATTCCGACGCAAAAACAAAATCTTTTCCCACTTTTCCGTAATAAAGCGGCTTTTCGCCTATGCGATCTCGTGCTAACCGAAGCACATGTTCTTGACGATCCCATAAAGCAAACGCAAACATACCATTAAATCGAGATAAGGCCACATCGAAACCCCATTGTTCAATGGCACAAAGAGCAACTTCAGTATCCGAACAGCTTTTTAAAACGCAGCCTTTTTCTTCCAATTCAATACGAATAGAGCGAAAGTTGTAGATCTCTCCATTCAAAACTATAACATACCTTCCCGATAAAGAAATCATGGGCTGATGTCCAAAAACACTAAGATCAAGGATAGCTAAACGTCGATGCCCTAACGCAATCCCCCTTGCCTCGTCAACCCATACGCCCCTGCCATCAGGACCCCGATAAAACATCGTATCAACCATAGATCCACACAACAGATCCATATCTCGTCGCTTACCTGGAAACTCTGAACTAAAAAAACCTGCAATCCCACACATTAAACACTTACCTTTATTTAAAGAATATTATACTGTACTTTATTCCAAGCATATTACCACAGGGCGAAATGATGCCACAATCTTGATCTATCCGCTAAAAGAGGCTTAACACTAACCTCATCATTCAACAAGCTACTGGCAACTTTTCTTCAACAAAGGAATGCCTGTTGATAGCTGAAGAAGTGAACAAGAGTTTTCGTTAATCCTTTCTAAGATGCCATTGATTTATCTAACATAACCGCCAGATCATGAGCCTTAGACTGCAAAGAATACTTGATCGCGACTTTTGCGCGGCCTGCTTCTCCCATGCTTTTTCTTAAACCCTTATCATTATACAAGCGAACCAGGTAGTCATACCAATTCTGATCCATATCTACTAAAAAACCATTAACATTATCGTCGACAATATCTGCGTTAACACCTACCGTAGACGCAATTACGGGTAAGCCACAAGCCATATATTGTATCAATTTAAAACCACATTTACCTCGAGCCCAAGGAGTATCCGGCAAAGGCATGATCCCAACGTCTAAATCGTGTAGCATCTTAATCTCTTCGCTTTGTGACCATTCACGTATCTCAAACTTCTTACTAAGACCTCTAATTTCCCCTGAGCCCATCAAAACAACTTTTGCCTTATGCTTATCACAAAAATGATCTAAGGTTTTTATAATAGGATTTAAATAAATTGCGGTTGATGGGGACCCAAGCCACCCTATTATAAATTCTTTATAATCTTTCGAGTCATACTTCTTCATTGGATAACAATTCATATCGACAACCGTCGGAACAATAAACACATTTTGATTAACTTCCTTTGCATATGTAGCCAAATACTCATTCCCAGCCGCCACCGCATTCACCAAAGACAATAACTTCCGGATTTTATTCTTAAATAAAAATCTTATCACACCGTTAGAATGCTGATCATAATTATGAAAGACAGCATCATCAAAATCATAAACAATCTTTGCCCCCTTCTTTTTAAACACTTTTTCCATAATTAAAGGAAAATACGGAACCGCCTCACAATACAAAAGAACAAGATCATAATGATTTGAAAATAAAACCACGTTCATTCGCTTAATAAATGACATTATAAAATCAAAATAAATATATCCACCTTTCGAAAATCTCTTTTTAAGATATCCTTCTGCAAAGAATGGAGCAACGGTGCACGTAACATTATAATTTTCTTTGAGATACGGCATATACTGTAAAAATCTATGCCTTGTGCTGGCTGCATCTTTATCATATTTTGACAAAATTAAGATCTTCGCATTCTGCAGCTGCGGGAGATCAGATTCTTCATCCTTCTCCTTTAAATCTTCCTGCACCCGAGATCCTACAGCACACCAATATGGATATGACTTGCTAAAAATGATATTCTCTAACCCAGCATCTGTCATCATATGTTCAATCTGTTTAGCTGAAAATCTTTTCTCGAGACGCGTGCCAAATCTATCCAACGCATCAGTACGCATAGTATAAAAGCTTGATTTCTTATAAGCCGATAATGGAAAATTGTCAATATTAACCCCACATTTCTCCGCGATAACGCCTACCTTAACCACAGGATAATAAACAAAACACGCTATTACTTGACTAACAAGATACTTCAAAAAAAATGGCAATTTCGATACTACCAACCTTACGACATCGGTTACTTTCCAAGCAAATCGGTACCAGTGTGGCCGATTGTCAAAAGCATAATAAAGATAAATTAAAAACGGTGCTCCTGGCTTTAATTTCTTAACACAAGATCTAATGCCTGCAAAAGTATCAGGAATATAATGTAGCACCCCCAGAGAATAACCAAAATCCATGCTTTTATCTTTTAACGGGATATCATCTACGCTAGCCACATGAAAAAAACAATTACGCTTGCCTGAAAGATTCTTTTTAGCCACATCAATAGCCTGGGAGCTCGCGTCGATACAATGCAACGTTCCAACTTTATCAGCGACAAACTTTGCCCATCGACCACTACCACAACCAAGATCAAACCCTTCAGCAGATCTGCTTATCTTATCCCAAGAAAAAATACTAAAATACCAATCATGCATTGATTTTAATTCTACATCTGACATGTGCGACTGATCGAATTGACGCCATTCATTCCCAAACCCTTCAACCGTTTTGCTATCAGTATTGATCACTGTGCCCTCCATTCCAAACATTTACCACTTGAAGGCAGCATTGAACCCCATAAGCGGCAAAAACGATCAGAATCGCTTCAACAGGCAAATGATACCGCAGATCATAATCAACAATACCTATCATTGATGCCAATGTGAACATGCCAACAAGCGCAATAAGAAAAACACCTTTATTAGCGATAATAAAGCTTCGCATTAACCCCCAGGTAACAAAAAAATAAAATGGAATAAAAAAAAGACAACTCAAAATCCTATGCCTCAAAGAACTCTCTGGCGTAAATATCCACCAATAAGTTTTTAATTTTTGCAACATCAGCTTTATGTACTCAAACGGATTTCGGCTATACTTAGCGATCGCTGCTGGAAGATTTTCCTCGCAGATATCAACCCCTGCAGTAGCACGCCCTTTTTCATTCCACAAAAGTCCTTTTAGAATTTCACCACTAATAGTGTTATTCTTCCATGTCGTTGCCTTTTGCTGTACTGGAACAATAGAAAAAGTTATAACAAAAGGGATAACGCAAATAAAAACAATAAAAAACATAGTTATGGCCAATCTTATCGATCGATCTTTAAACAACATATATAAACACCATCCTGTCGCCGGAATCAGCAAAAGAAATCCAATACCCCTCACCAACCCTGCAAAAACAAGGCTGATCAATGCCAGTAACAAAGTAAACCCTTTCTTGTCATCAGCAAATCGAAAAAAGAACCATATCGATATTGATAAAACAAAAATAAAGAGAGTATCCGTCATCACATACCCTGACCAAAAAACCAAATTAACATGAAAAATACAGATCAGCGCACTTAAAATCCCTGTTGTCTTGTTATAAAAACTTTTTCCAATAGCATAAAAAATGAGCACTGTTAACGAACTTATAACAATATTCAGAATTCTTACAAGTTCAAGATTTACTCCACCGACAAGCTTAAAGATCATAGATAAGTACGATGTGAACCCGATAGCCGACACCGTAACAATCTGCCCTTTCAACAAACTTTGTGCCCGATACACATAAGATTCCGTATCCACACTATTAAAAACAGAAAAACCTCCATAACCAAGAATCGCAACAGTCCTAACAGCAACAGCAAACAAAAAGATTAAGCCTAACAATACCCATTCTTTCTGAAAAAAATACCAAACCTTTTCTTGACTCCTGAAAAATGGCAACATAAACTTCATTCCTTTTTCTTATTAAGATCGCAAACGTCTAAATAAGCATCAATCGTTCTTTGCACAGAAAAATCCTTAACCCGTTGCTGCCCAGCCCGGCAATAAGCTTTTCTTAATGCCGTATCGTTCAAGAGCATCTGTATCCCATCGCCTAAGGCTTGCAAATTAGCATTCTCAATAAGCAATCCACAATCAGTTTTCAACACACCCCTAATCTTTTCACTCAACGGCAATGCAGGCGCTAGAATTTCTCTTGGACCTGACAGGCAATCAAAAGCAATAACCGAACACCCTACGGCCATGGCCTCAACTAAAACATTTGGAAATCCTTCAAAGCCAGAAGATAAACAAAAAATCATCGAGCGCGCTATATACACAAACGGATTATGTTGATATTCCAAAAATTGAACATCTTTTTCAACACCCAGCTTCTGTGACAACTGCCATAACTCATCTTTTAAAACACCATCGCCGAGAATTAACAACCTACATCTTTTTTGTTCGTAGATTCTTGCAAAAGCCAACAAAAGACCTCGTTGATTCTTTTGTTCTGCAAATCGTCCCACATTAATAATAATCGGAACCTCTTGTTTAAACCAAGGATGCTCTAACGGCTGCTGTGCAAACCTCATGATCTTATCACTATCAACCGGATTGTAGATAACACGTATCCGCCCAGCCACAATGCCAAACATACTAATCAATTCATTTTTAATCTGTTGAGATACCGCAACAACCGCTTCTGCCCGTCGATACACAAACCTCATCGTTAAACGGTTCACAAAACCATAAAATCCTTTCATCACAAAATCAGTTCTTGATGTCGCCGTACGCTCGCTGATGATAGCTTTATATTTTCGATGCGGCAATAGAAATTTCACCAAAACATTGATCATATTTGCCTGAAGAAAACTAATCACCACATCAGGATCACAATCAATAACTACTTTTCGAAAACGATAAATACGGCGCAAGATCTCAAACAATTTTAAAAAAAGATTTTGATTTTCACGAGCATCAACACTTAAGAAAATAATCTTTGCCCGATGTGAATATGAAACTCTATTCTCAAATAAAACAATAAACTGTTCTATTGTCCCAGGGAAATTAAGAGACAATTCAGACATCACCCGCTCCGCACCTCCACCAGCAAGTGTTGGAATAAAGAAAATTATTTTCTTCTTTTTTAATCGAACAGGCTCGTCTTTTATCATTTCAGACCACTTTTTACTCTTTATTATTTTGTCTTCTTAATCGTTGAAACCCTTTTTGATAAATAATCTTCGTTAATAACAGCAAAAATCCTGGCACAAGTAAAATAGGCAACCTTGTCTTGTTAGACGCTTCTGCATTTTCGCCGACACGTATTAAAACATGTAAATGATACGGTGACGATTCCCAATGATCAACAACACAAAGATCAAGCGTTTTCAATAATTTAAGAAAAGAATCCATATTCCATGTATGCATATGCGCATAAGGCGCTTCTTGCGGCTGATAATGTTCCATACTCCACCAAGGCGCCTTAATCTCCTCTTCATTCACATGTGCCATATCTCGCAACGGAATATTTTTTTTATAATCTTGCTGGAGATGTGCCAATGACGTAAGAGGTCGATAATAATCGCTCATATATTCCTTATTAGGTAAAACAATATAAATATACCCGGCGTTTTTAACGACTCGAGTCCACTCTAAAAGAGCCTTGATGGGATTACTTAAATGTTCAAGAGTGTGGCTGGAAATAATAAAATCGAATTCTTTATCTGAAAATCCCGACAAGTCAGTCGCATCCTGCTGAAGAGACCCATCTTTCTTCGTGCCATAATCCATATGAACCAAAGCTCGGCTGCTCGGTAAAAAACTAGAAACAGCCGGAACATTACCCCCTATCTCCAGGCCTTTTCCTTTCAACATACGGATAACACGATCACAACGCACCAGAGACATCATTTTGCCTAAAAGCCTCTTACCCAATGCCGTTTTCCTGGCAAAACGAATCTGTTCATCACTGCTTACTTCGCGGATGACTTTAACCATATTAGAAACAATTTGGCCCATATCCGTAATCTGTGGGTGATCAACAAGCACCTTTTCTTGGATCAACATATTCAAGAAAACCATCCACTCTTGCTTATGTACAGCTGGCACCTGTTGCTCTACACTAAAAATATCACACGGTAACAAAAATTGAAACAATAAAGGAACCATTTGAGGATTTATCTTTCGCCTATAGTGTGCCAACACATCGATAGGATTCGTCAAATATAACTCCCCTTGATCCCAATAAAGAAAATAATTTTGTGATAAAGAATACTTTCTCACGTTAACCTTTCTTAAGCAATTCTTGCTGGATTACCAACAGCCGTACCATTCTTAGGAACAGAAATAAGTAGGACAGCATTCGCACCGATCTTTGCATGATCCCCTACCTTAATAGGGCCCAAAATCTTTGCGCCAGTGCCCACTAAAACTCCGTCTCCCACTCTTGGCATCCCCGTCCAAGAACCTTTACCTAAACGATTTCCCAATGTAACACCATTAAAAATAACTGCATCTTTACCAATCTTGACATCAGGACCAATAACAACATTAAAAGAGTGTGAAATCCGTAACCCCGGTCCTATGCAAGCCTCTCGTGCAATATCACAACGCGTGACCAGCTTAACGCTAAGATACATCAAATACGAAAATCCAGAAAACTTATTCTTATAAAGCCAATGATAACAACGATACGCAAAAACAAGCTGAAAATCTGGTTCAATCACCGCACAAAATAACCTTATCAATGTTACTTTCTTCTTTATTTTATAAAAAGGACCCTGCATATGATGACGCACATCTCGCTTTATATATTCCAAAAAACTCACATTCCCCTCCTTACGAGACCTGCATTCCCCTGACCACAATTCTTACATACAAGAACCTGCCCATCCGGTAAGCTTAACAACTCTTTCTGCCAAGTAGAAAAAGTCGCAGGCTCATCATATCGCGGCGCCCACATATCAAAAGTATCCAACACCGACCATCGATAGGCCGTATCTGCATCTAATTTCCCCTCAATCTCAAGATTCAACGGGAAAACTGAATTTAATGACCGATTAAAAATAAATCTAAAATACTTTTTGCCCCTCCCTCCTTGCAAATGTCTCAACATAAACCGTTCAATAGGAATAAAAACATCACACGTTGCCTGAGCCCATTTTAAGATCGTCATAGCCGGAAACCTTCTAATAAAAAAACGGACAAAATATTTTAACGGATGCCAAGAACGAAAACTAATCTGATAACGATCAACGATCAAAATCCCTCCAGGCTTAACATGTTCCCACAAAGACTGCAATGCTTCCTTTGCATTACCTGTATGCTGTAGCATCCCTAACCCAACAACAATGTCAAAAGAACTCTTTTGAAAAGGCAAAGCAAAAACATCTGCCTGCGCATTAACCAGTTGTCCATTTTTTCTAAAAATCTTATTTGACTCCGCACACGCTTCAACCGCAGCAGAATAATCAACAGAAGCAACCTTTGCCCCAAAACCTAAAAGAATCTCCGTAAACCTACCTGCACCACAACCAACCTCAAGAATAGTTTTTCCCTTAAACTCCTCAGGCCGCATCTCAGTTTGGTCCAACAACCGATCACGAGAACATATTGTTTTGTTTTTACTATCAAGCTGAACATCTGCGAATTTCTTCCATTGAATAGCAAAATTCTCATGGGTCGATCCGGACACAAAACGTGGGAAACCATCTTTAAAAGGAAATTTGCCGCCGCATACGTTACAAACACAATTTTCCTCAGACCAAAAAAGCGCTCCATCACATTCAGGACACACGAATAAGTTTACGAAATTAATTTCCATCAAAAACCCCTCTCTTTTATAACAACACCAATTCTTCCGCTGTAATCTATCCGATTCATCAGTATATTTACTTTATTCTTACGAATAAACTCATCCCACGCCTCGCGAACACCTTTCCATGACCCATAATCATCTACGATAATTACCCCGCGATGAGAAATCCTTCCAAAAAGATGTTCCAGCTCACAACAAGTAGATTGGTAGAAATCAGTATCTAATCTTAAGATGGAGATATCGCTCGGCGCAAACCTAGGCAACGTATCCTCAACACGCCCTTTAATAAAATGTATCTTATCTTTATCGTAACCGCTTGAAAACATAACGCTCCGCACCCTTTCAATAGAAACACAGCACCAGGCTGACTTTTCATCATCCGAACTATCTTCCTTAAGCAACTGAAATGCCGGTTTACCGTTATCGTAAACATCATTATTCCCTGGGGTACTCATACCCTCAAATGTGTCAAAAAGATAAATATTCTTCTCCATACTATTCAGGTTTACTAACGTTAATGCCACAGCAAGCATGCTCCCGCCCTTCCATACGCCACACTCAACAATATCTCCAGGAATACCATTAGTCACAACATACCTTACGGCTTCACACAAAGAAAACATCCTCTCAGCAGAAGTCATCGTATAAGGCATGGCTTTGGCTATCACGTCACCGTTGATTCCCAAAGCAATATCTCGAGGGGGGGAAAGCCGGATCTCAAGTCCTGCCTTATTTAATATTTTCTTGATAATGTTCTTCATGCACCCCACCTTAACAGAAAATTGTCTTCCATAAAAACTATTTCCTCTCTTCTAATAAAAACACCTTCTGAAGTATGAAATTTAACAATAATGTCTTTCTTTAAGATTCCGGAAATGCTCCTGACCTTAGCCTTTATATCCTTTGGAGAAATTCCGGAAAACATTTGAGAACTCGTAAGAAAACGATGCAATCTCTCTTTTTCAGGAAACAATGGCCTGGCGACATTTTTAAACCCTCTATAAGCACCTAATAAAAACTCATTAACACCATAGTCAACCTGCTTATATTTTAACGACTGATCACTCACTCGTCGTTCCGCCTTCTCTATAATATCTAATAATTTATCCAACCCATGCGAAGAATCGAAATTGCTTAATAGTTTCTTAGCTTTTGAATTCAAATCTTCTTGACGCGAACAGCCTTTCCCGCTCAAAAGAATTTCAGCCTGTGCAAGAACAGCCTGCTCTGTTGTACAAAATACACCCACCTTGCTTGGAAGAAATAATTTCTGCTCTTCATCTTGCAAGGGAACATAATTGATAATCTTCTTATTTAAAAAATGCGCTTCAATAGCAGTTGTGCATCCATTATGAATCAAAACCTTTGAACCTAAAAGCCACGGCGCAACACTTCCTTCATGAATAACATGAACGTTCTTTACGCCAGAAAAAATATTCATATACGTCTGCAGCTCTTCACAAGGATGAGGCCTAAGAATAATGTTGCGATCCGGAAATTTAATTCTTAATACATTAACAAGGCGAATAAAATCCGCATAAACCTTTGTATCATGCACCCACCAATTCAAGAAAGATGTTTGCTTAACAGGATCTTGAACATCATACCCTGTTCTTTTCGCAAAGGCCCCCTTAGTCCCTAACTTATAATTAACATATGAAAAATTGACGCATAACAAAATAAAATCACCAAATTCTTTATTTATCTTCTCTTTCTCTTTGTAATAATAAGAACAGTACGGATCTTTATATAAATCGAACTTTGGGTAACCTGTGGTCGTAATATTCTCGAAACAAGCAGGCGAAAATGAACGGTAATAATCTCGCTGAAAATCGCCCCAAGTACAAATATAATCCTCTTTTGCTAAGCATCGAGGATCAAGCCGCCTGGAAAGCCATTTCTCCCACTGCGGCTCCAATCCATTATAAACAGCGCCTTCTTCATCCAAATGAACAAAAATAAAACCGTTTCTTTTAATATTTTGATACCGTTCTAAAGTCGCCAGCGGCCACTCCTCCAGAAATGCATTCTTTCCAACATAAACCCCGCCCTGCAAATATCGAGTCAATCTGAAAATCGCATCATGTTGCCCAATAAAAACTTTATTAGAATCGCTCGCTAACATGCAACCTAAAAAAAGCTTGTAATCAAGCTCTCTGCTAATGATCTCAACAGGAAACAAAATAGAAACCTTTTTATTCATAAGACCCAACTTTCAGTGTATTTAAAAAGCCAACAATTTGCATCAAACGTCCCTTTAACGGCAAATAACAAACTACCACCACTAAGAAATATCCCAGAGATCGAATCACAAGCGATAAATAAACGTTCATCCCAGGAAAAATCAATGACTTCATGCTCACGCCGCTTAACAAGCAAACAAATAAAGAAAAAAATAAAAACTTTAAAGCCCTTAAATAATCAAATGAGATGGCATTAATATATAATAAATAAAACGTCAACATCATAGAAAGATACGATGTTATCACATAAGCACACGCAAAACCAAAAACACCTAGCTTTAAAATAAACACTAAAATAACAGAAAAGCTCAATAATCCAAGAATGTTGAATATATTCACGATTGCCGTATTTTTAATCTTATCAATAACCTGAAAGATACGAAACGCCGGTACTGCAACTACTCCCGGAAATAACGAAAGAGCATAAACAGACAAAGCCGTTGTCAAGAGGCCAACAGCCACCTCATCGAACTTCCCATGTTTAAAGCCTAGCATCACAATATCACCAGCAAAGAAATACATATAGGACATGACAGGGATCGAGATCATCACAAGTCCGATCACAATCCTTTCCAATCGCTCGCTGCGCCCCTCTTTCACGGATAAAGGAACAATAAAAATATCACGAAAAGTTAAAAGCCCGCTTAAATTATTAGTTATCTGACCTGAATAAGATAAAATAGAAATACCTCCTGCAGGCAAAAATGACTGAATAAAGCGCTCTATCATCATGTAAATAGACGTCACCTGATTAGCTCCAAAAAGCTGAACAAAATTCTTGTAGAAATTGCGCATCCTAATATTGAATATGTTCCCAAAGTGCGAAAAATGTTTAAATGAAAAAGTCATTAATATTATAAAACCCATAAAGTATCCCACAGAGTAAGCAAGCGGTATAAACTTAACATCACCATGAAATCCTAACAAAAAAATCAATGATCCTATGGAAATAAGCAATTCCCCAAAAAAAACAATATTAAAAGACTTAATGCTTTTATAAAATGAGCAAAGCGCAAGAAAAGGAAAATAAACTAAAATCCATGGAATAAAATAATACGCTAACGCCAAAACCTTGGCTTTGTCTTCTGCAGAAAACCCTGCGGCCATGAATTTAATAACAATCGGTATAACCAAAAGAAATACTGCGCCAAGAAAAAGAGAAAACACAAGGGCAAAAGTAAAGATAGAACCTGTCAGTTCTTTAAACTTTACTTCTCCTTGTTCTTCTTTGCATTGGATCAGGTGTGGGATACCCACAGTATCAAAGATCACAGCAAAAGTAAAAACCATCAAGTTAACAACAGCAAAGGTCATAAAATAAACATCTAAATTCCTAGTCGCTCCAAAATAAGTAGCAATAAGAATCTGTCTCAGTAAGCCAATAATCTGAACAAGAACGCTAATACCAAAAACACTAATAATCGTTTTGATGAACATTTAACTCGTCTGTCTCAGCAAGCATTCTGCCAATAAAAAATCATCCGGAGCATCAATATCCACTGATGATCGGCGATCCATGACATAGGCATAACTTTTCTCTCCGAACCAGTCTTCATGCTTTCGCCAATAATTGAGGCTCACCATAAAAATCGATCCATTAATTCGATAATACTGCGGGAGATCCTGGCGATTCTTATTACGATATTCAGACGGAATAAAATTATATAAGCTGCCATCATCCGGCAGCACATTACAAAAGAGCGGTGTATGCTCGGCTTTGGTAACGCTTACCACTGCTTCTGCGTGCTTGTTTAACGCTAATTCGATCACCGCATCAAGATGCTCAGCTGTTCGTAATGGCGATGTTGGCTGAACCAAAATCAAATAATCATAAGACTCCTCATGTGCAACAACCCATTTCAGGACGTGATTGATCACGCCCGTCATAGAAGCCTTATCCGATGCCAATTCATTCGGACGAATAAAAGGAACAGCTGCCCCAAGCTTACGCGCGGTGGAAGCAATCTTCTCGCTATCTGTTGAAACAATAAGATTATCGATATACTTTGAACGAAAAACAGCATCTATCGTCCACGCTAACAATGGCTTATCGATCAAAATTCGGATATTCTTTTCAGGACACCCCTTGGAACCGCCACGCGCCGGCAACAACGCTAGAAATTTCTTTCCTTGATACATAAAACCTCCTACTTTTAATCGTCTGCCCCATCCTGATTAACCGTATGTCGCAATCTCCATTCGCCATCAACCCTTACCCACAAATGCGGTGAACGAAAAGAATCACATATCGAACGAAATTCTTGGTCCGTCATTCCAACATAAGATAAAAACTCTTGATAATATCTCGTTGGAAATTCACCATCAAACTTCTTAATCAACATCCGCCCTTCTTCCGTTGTTATCTTCTTATTGCGGATCTCCTGGGACGAATCCTGCATCGCGCGTCCCATTCCAAATTTCAACCAAGATGTATAATAAAAATATCCATCGATCTTGTCATCCAAGCTGTTATATTTAGAATATGTTCCTTCTGTGCGCACCGGATTAGCTTCAAATCCTGTATTCTCGACAGAGAAATAATAACATTCCTGTGGATCCCATTTTACAAAATAACCAAGAAAATAAATATCAATCTTTTTTTCATTCGCTATTTTTGCCTCTAACGGAAAATACGCTGTCAGATCAGCAAGATCCAGCCCTTCTTTTTCAACAAGATCCTTAACTGAAAGCCCCCCAAGCACAGATCCATCACCGTCTTTCCGCCCAGCATATCCGTGCTAAAACCCGATCCTGCATAACCCGAAAATTTCTTTTCATCAGCTTTTGTAGCAACCCCATCGGTAGTACCGTACTCACCAGGCATCTCCCCATAGAATGCCAGCGGAATATCAAACTGTGCACACATCTTAGTAACAAATGTCTTTTGTCCAATAATAAAAGCCTGAAATGGATGCAAAAGGTTTTGTACCGCCAAACGCGTTAGCTGCCGGTGCGTTTTTCCATTAGGAGTAAATAGAAAATTATCAAAGCCTCCCTTATGGATCCATGATTGAAAATTCTTCCACCCAACGTCTGTGTAAAGATGCGGCGACCAAGTAACCGTTAACGGATGCATCTTAAATTTATATTTCAAAAGCCATGACGCATAAATACTATCTTTACCCCCGCTCCCGGGAACAATACAATCGTAAGAGCCATCATTCTTGCGGTAACGCTCACACAGTTCCCACAGCTCTTCTTCTCGATTCTTCCAATCTACCACTTGATGCTGACGCTCTTTATTAACGCATGCCGCACAAATACCATGCTCATTGAAATGAATCGTTTTCTTAATCGATGAGCGCAAATGCTCATATTCATTCACAGAATTAGGACGCTGATTCGTCATATTACAAATCTTGCAGAATTTAACTTCATTCGGAAGCCCGTACCATGCTTCATATTTACCCATTACGCTGTACTCCTTTTTAATGATACAAAATTCTTTAATACCTTTAACCCGCATGTTGCGCTTTTCTCAGGATGAAACTGACAGCCATAAACATTATCACTAGCAACCACAGAACAAAACCGATGCCCTCCATATTCCGTCTCGGTAAGAATGCATGTACCATCTTGAGGGGCAGCTACAAACGAATGAATAAAATACATTTCTGTCCCAGGTGGCAAATCTTCTAAAATAGTACCATCCCATTCCTGTTTACTTTTTAATAACCCGTTCCATCCAACATGGGGAATCTTCAACGGAACACCTGTTGTTCCTGTTTTCTTAGCAGGAACAACTTCTCCTTTAATCAAATGTAAACCTTCGTGCTCTCCGAACTCATAACTTTTATCCATCAAAAGCTGCATCCCCAAACATATACCCAGCAAAGGCCGCCCTTTTCCCACATAAGCGTTCAGCGGACCTAAAAAACCTTTTTGACGCAAACCCGTCATCCCATCTTCAAACGCGCCAACCCCAGGCAAAATCACCGCATCTGCAAATGCAAGCGCTGCTGGATCCGTCGTAACGATTGAATCAATACCAATTGATTTAAGAGCATTATAAACACTCAACAAATTACACATCCCGTAATCTATAACAACAACCTTCATGAGCCACAACCTCGTAAACTCACAGAAATCCCTCCCTCGTGAACATAAGCCTTTAACGTAGAAATATCGCAAAGCTGATAATGAAAAATCGATGCGCACGCAACTCCGCTTACAGGAGCGCTCTTTAACAATTCTTCAACATGTTCCGGGCGCCCACAACCACCACACGCAATAACAGGTATCGGCAGTAAATTAGTGATCCGCTCCATCAAATCAATCTCAAATCCATCCTTCATCCCCTCATGATCGATCGAAGTGACAAGAATTTCTCCCGCACCCAAACATACTAGTTCTTGTGCCCACGCAACCACATCAATTCCTGTGGATTCACGTCCTGTATCAATATACGCTTCCCACGTACCATCATTCTTTTTTTTTGCTTCAATAGATGCCGTAATACACTGTGAGCCAAATGTTTGTGCCGCCTCACGAATAAACTCTGGACGGCGAATCGCTGCTGTATTAATTGCTACTTTATCTGCCCCCGCACGTAAAATATCCCTAATATTCTCTATGCTGCGAATCCCTCCACCAATTGTAAGCGGAACAAAAACATCCTCACTCACCGCACAAATAATATCTCTAAGACTATTTCGCTCATAAAGACTAGCCACCGCATCCATATAAAGAATCTCGTCAGCGCCTTGCAAATAATAACGTTTAGACAATTCTGCCGGTGTTCCAACAACCCGCAATCCTTCAAGATGGATTCCTTTCACCACTGTATTATTCTTTATATCCAGCCTCGTAATAACGCGTAACTTATGCCCCATTTTTATCCTCATTTAAAAATTTCATAAACCTCGTTAGCGATCGAAACATAAATTAAGAAAAACCTTTCTTCATTTTATTACTTTAAGATACTTTCATGACTATTTTTTTAGTAAAAAGATCAGCTAAAACTTCTTTCCCTCCAGGGAATTCTTTAACAGAAAAAGATAAATCTTTAACATGATATTGTATCAAAAACTCTGCGTCTATTTCAGAGACCTTCGTAATCCATGCCCCAACAAGATGAAATAGCCAAAAAACCTTCTTCTTGACGATACCGCAACCCTTTACACACCTTAAAAGTCCCGCCAACAACCAAAGGCATTGATTTTACATAATCCTCAATAGGATCAGGCATCGATTCCGTTGATCCTTTGCACATAAAATCAGGACTGTTTAATGACGCAGCATAAACACGACATCCTCCTTCACACCATCGCAACCATTTACATTCTTTACAATCCTCAGGCACTAATGAATTATCACGCCACATCTTCATATTCTCCCAAACACCGCTTAATCCAATTTCCAAAACGTTTCCATATGATTTATTTTCATGTAAACAGGCATGAGTTTCACCATTAGCATTAATACAAACCATTTTCTTGCCAGCCGTGCACCCTCTTCCGAGAAAATCAGAATACTTCTCAACATCTTTAAGAAAACAAACAGGATACTGAATAAGCGAACCAATCGTTATTCTTGTCTCTTGCTTCACACGTATCGCATCATCAAGCGCTGGTATATATTCCTCAGGATTGAGAACAAATTCATGCGAAAGATCCTCTCCGCAAGCCATAGAAGGAACAACTCTCGTTAAAAACAAATTACTAGCCCCTAATGCATGAACCAAAATCCCTGTTTTATACACATGGTCTTTACTATGCCTACTAATAACCGTATTGACGCTAACCTTAATACCAACATCAACAGCATTGATAATATTCTTCACCACTTTTACAAAAGATCCTCTTTGACTAAAAATCTTATCATTCATTTCCGGATCATACGATGCCAATGAAGTGAGAATATGTGGCAACCCAGCATCTTTAAGCTCTTGAAGTTGTTCTTTAGCCGCCAATGTTAAATTCGTATTGCAACTCACCAGAATCCCTGCCTGCGTCAACCTGCGCACCCCATGAAGCAAGACCGAATAATTTAAAAAAGGCTCACCTCCTGTCAAAACAACATTAAAAACTTTATTAACAATTATATCATCAATGATTTTATCAATAGTTTCTTTGGACATAATAACATTTTTCTGCTTTTGATCATGCCGCCAGAAATTATAACAATAGCGGCACTTATGATTGCAAGCAGTGGTTATCTCCATATCAATCTGGCATGGCGTTCGTAAACTATCTGTAATCGTATACATATTGTCCTTTCTTATGTTTTCTTGCGACCTACAAAAAAGAATTCGGTCGACTGCAATACGCCTAATTCACACAAATAGCGATCTACATCGCGCAAATATAGCGCCAATTCCTTGTTCGTTTGATTCTTAAACCTTAAGCCTCCTATCAGTTCATGAAAAAAAGCGGCTCGTTCTTTGTAGTGCAATTTCTGAAAGTTCTTATCTAGTGCCTTAAATATCTTTCGAAACCCTGCCTCATTATCATTAACCGACTGGACCTTCCGTCCTTTTACATCTTCATATCTTAAAAACTGAAAAAGCTCAGAAATGCTTTTCTTATAAGCCTTATGGTCCTTAGGAACAGGCACTTCTTGATAAAACCCTTTAGCTAAAGAAAGAAGAACATGAAGCATATGCAAAAAAACAGCATGCCCCTCAGTAACACGGTCTCTGGTCGGCTCATGCACCACAATGATACCGCCTGGCTTTAAAACACGCAGAACTAACCGCATCACTCGCGACTGATCCTTAAAATGATGCAAAGCTCCTAAAAACACAACCGCATCAAAAGCTGATGGATGCATTTTAGCAAAGCTAAAGAAATCTACAGCTTCATACACTAATGTACCACGAGACTTCTTCCAGGGATCAGAAGACGCAACCTGCTCTGCAACTTCGATACATTTTAAAGATACATCAATACCATTGACATCAAACCCAGATCGCGCCAACTCCAAAGATAAATGGCCCGGCCCACAACCCACCTCTAGAATCTTTCTTTTTCTTCCACGAACACGAATAAAATCACATATTGCAGAACAAATAACATTAAACTGTTCTTTAAAATCAAGCTCTACATAATCTGGATGCCGCCATGAATTGTTATAGAAATAATTACACTTTTTAGCGCGACGAAGATCAGGCACATAACCATTACGGATCCGATCTTCAATCTGCATATCAAATGCACGCTGCTCTTTCTTGATCTTATCGATACTTCCCATCCTATCGATCCTTTCTTAACGCTGTCTCATGAATATCACAAAATTGTTTCTGCTTAGAAATCTTCCAAACTTTATCGCCTTTTATCGTTTCCATAAAACTTAAAACACTTTTCCCCTCACCAAAATGACGACACGAATGAAAAGTTGGCAGTTCTAACGCACGCGCTATCGCAAACAATATCTCTCCTCTGCTATACCCAACATCAACAATCAACCTGTGCTTAAACCGATTAAGCTGACGATTACCAACATTAACAGACGGGACAGCATAGACCGGCGATTCACAAATTCCTGAACTTGAATTACCAATAAGATAGCTCGCCTTCTTTAGCAACGTCAAGAAATATTCAAATCTCATTGAAGGAATCATCCTAAAACGACTATTTCCCTTAAGCTTTTCATAAGCCAAAACAATCTCCTCGCAACCCTGATCATTATTCGGGTAAATCACCACATAATCATCGCCGCAATCAATCAAGGCAGCAACAAAATCCTGTACATACACACGAAACTTTTTCAACTCTGTTGTCACAGGATGAAAAACAGCGATTGCGTATTTTTTAAAAGGGATTTCATAATACTTTTTAACCTCTTTTAAAGAAGGCAGATTTCTCGAAAGCATAACATCAATATCCGGAGAACCAATAACGTAAATGGATTGCTCATGCTCTCCCAGCTGACGTAAACGTTTGGCAGCCGTTTTGTTTGATACAAAATGAACATGCGATAACTTCGAAGTAGCATGGCGGATCAGCTCATCAATAGTACCTGAAACCTCTCCTCCTTCAATATGACCAACCAAAATATTATTAAGAGAACCCACAATCGCACCAGCCAACGCTTCAACACGATCACCGTGAACAATAATCATATCCGGCTTATTTTCCTGAACATACCGAGAAAGGCCGTTGATCGTATTAGCAAGAATAAGGTCCATCGGCTCCCCATGGGTATGGTTCATGAAAGGGTGTATATTATGAAAACCAGCCTTTAACACTTCATCTGCCGTGTTACCATATTTTGAAAGCATATGCATACCTGTTACAAAAACAAAACAATCGAAATCTTTATGCTTATCAACAGCCAACATTAAAGATTTTAGCTTTCCAAAATCAGCACGCGTCCCTGTAAGAAAAAGTATTTTCTTATTCATTGTCAACCTGCACCCATTTTAATTGTTCATTTTTTTTTATATTAACATTCACTTTCTTCCCAATAAGAGATTGAAAATGCACCGCTTTTATGTCCCCGGTGCCAGGACGCTTAACCCAAATATTTTCCATACTCAATTTCTCCCCCGCCACCAGATCGCAAATCGCAACAACACAGGCATACGCAAAGTCAATGGTTGGTTTTTCTTCAGCAAGGATCTCTTTTGACCCACCCATAGCACAATGGATAGCATGAGTCCCTTTAATAAGGTCCTGAAGCTCTGAGGGAACTATCGATAACGAAACATCCGGTCCTGGCCATGTTCTATCAGAAACATAATGTTTTTCCAAAATCGACGCCCCGCAAGCCACGGCGGCAAAACAAGTATAATTGCCTATTGAATGGTCACTCAAACCTAAAACAGCATCAGGGAAAATCTCTCCTAAAATTTGCAACGCGCCAAGACGAACCTTGTCATAAGGAGTTGGATATAACGACGTGCAATGCATCAGCGCATACGGCACACCCGCAGTACGAGCAATCTCAACCGCAGGACGAATAGACGCCACATCATTCATCCCCGTACTTAATATAATCGGCTTTTTAAACTTGCAAAGATGTTCGATAAGAGGATAATTATTACATTCTCCTGAACCTATCTTATAAGCAGCAACATCCATAGCATGAAGTCTATCCGCAGCTGCTCTTGAAAATGGAGTACTAATAAAAATCATACCTTTTTTTTCAACATATTCTTTAAGTTCTAGTTCCTGAAATTCAGAAAGCTTACATCTTTGCATGATATCCCATATTGACTCGTTTGTATTTCCAGGAACCACATCATTGGGGATCATCTCATCTTCTATTACATGTGATTGAAATTTCAAACATTCACAACCTACTCTTGCAGCATCATCAACCATTTGAATTGCTTTATCTATTTGTCCTTCATGGTTTATTCCTACTTCAGCTATTACAAACGGTTTAAATTTTGGGCCTATTTTTCTGCCGCAAATTTCAATATAATTATCCATTCTTATCCCTTGCCATTTCTGTTATTATCCATATCACGCTATCTATCAAATAACATGCTGTTCAACTTTATCCTCTTGTATGTTTTTCGGATTGAAAAACCACTTTATTGTTTCTTTCGATCCCTTTTCTAAAGAATATTTTATTTTCCAATCTGTTAATTTTATGATCTTTTCGTTACTTCCACAAAGCCGCATTACTTCTGAGCTTTTAGGTCTTACTTTTTTTATCACTCTTTATTTTTGTTTTAGGAGATATTTTTCCTACAAGTTTCTGAGCAAGTTCTCCTATTGAGATATCTTTACCAGTACAGATATTTATCTCTTGGCCTATTGTTTTATTGCTTTTAACTATTTCAACAAATCCTTTGCAAACATCCTTAACAAACGTTAGATCCCTTAATGGTGTTAAGCTTTCAAGAATTATTTGTTTTTTTCCTACTAAAAGCTGTGTAATTATAGTAAGAATGATTGCTCTTGCAGATTGCCTAGGCCCATATGTATTAAAGGTCGAACAATAGTTACAGGTAATTTGAAAGATCTAAAAAATGATTCTGCAATCTCATCTGCCCCTATTTTTGTCGCGCTATAAGGTGATTGACCTTGTAAAGGATGATCTTCCTCTATTGGAACATATTTAGCAGTTCCATAAACCTCAGACGTTATTGAAGTAAGCCCATATTGTTGGCGATAAGCCTGGGATTGAGCTATTAACATCTTCTTAGCCAGGCCGTAAGGCGCATTCGTCTCTTCTGGATAGCCTATGTCCACTTTTATGGCTACTGTGCTTTTAAATTGCGGAATAAAGATAGTATCACCATGCTTTAGCCTGATATTCTGACTCTGATTGTTTTCTCGGAGAAAACTATAGAGATTGAAATGCGCTATTACACTGCCGCCTCTTACCACCCGCACATCATATAAAGATCCTTCTTATTGGGGCCTCCGCATTTTGCTAACGCTTCAACGGGCTTATCGCATAAGTACCCGGTCTTTGCGCATAACCTAATATCTCTATGCGTATGTCCTGTACACCAGCAAGATTGACACTAAAATCAACATTTGAATACTTCCTGTCGATGGCACTCATAACAGCATTATATGCCTGATCCGTTGTAAGGCCAAAAAGTTTAATCCTGTCT
>Ga0207996_1000618_pt1 | contig 30211 bp, 22 predicted proteins | sample AntAceMetag02UKG_FD_184773 | JGI IMG/M metagenome (GOLD analysis project Ga0207996, IMG submission 184773) | Saline lake microbial communities from Ace Lake, Antarctica - Antarctic Ace Lake Metagenome 02UKG (SPAdes) (version 2) | ecosystem: Environmental > Aquatic > Non-marine Saline and...
GCATTTCATAACTTTAACCCTATGAGTGAAAAGTTGTTTTGTTGTTACTGTTTGTGGAAACTCAATAATAGCAAAACTCTTTCACTCTGAGGGTTTTTTTTTAGGCTGAAAATCGCTCAGCTTAGGTAACAGTTACATCTTTTCCCTGCATCAAAACATCATGCCGGTTTTTACTCAACCGCCATTGGCAACAATCTCTATTAAAGCCTCTTATCTTATCTTATCTTTCTCCATATCTTCCTTTAAAAATGTAATGACCGGGATACCTTATTTTCTGTATCCCGGTCATTACATTATAATTTTGACACGCCCTCCCCCTGGAATACGCGAAATAATATAAATTCAAATATTGCCGTTAAGAAGTATCATGTTTATTTTACATATCAAGATTTTATCTTTAAATTTTTAATAATTTACTCACTGTAATCATATTAAAAAACACATAAAACACAATGGGAATTCATTAGGGGTAAAATGGGGGTAAATACCCACCATTGCTAAAAAAATAAAAGGCATCTTGCCTGTAAAACATTTAAAATACCTCTAAGAAAAAAGTCGGGGTAAAAACTATGCTTTTTTTTATTATTCTACCGGTCTCATACGTGCCCTTGTAAAATATTATTTACAAACAAGCAAATATAAGGCTTGCCGACCGTTCCTGTTTCACCGCCAAAACCTGTTATGACCCGAAAGAATGTCAGATTATTTCGCAATTTTATTCCATGGCTGCCGATATTACCGGCATCATTATTTCAATCAGAACTTCTGCTTTCAGCTTTATAAACTCATTATCCTTCATCAGTTCAGCCATAAAAGGGCTTAATGCATAATACTGCCGTATAAGGATTCTTCCTGCCGGAGTTTTTTTCAAAACCGTATCACGATACTTTCGCAACAGATTGAGCTTTTCACGGTCATTTCTCATGGCTACAGTAGCGGCACAGGGTGTGCTGCTGCTGCTGATTCCCGCTCTAAAAACCCCAAGACACTGTGTTTTAAAATTCAGCAGACCGTTAAAACAGGAATCCGCCTGAAGTTCATCCCACATTTCGGTCACGTGATTATAGATATATGGGCTGATAAAGTTAGCCTGTGCTTTTTCAGTATCATATGGAATCGTTATGGTTACATCACGGTTGAACAGGGCTCGGTAGGGGCCGAATTGGACAGCCGGCCCTAACGGGGTCGCGTGGTCCATGTCAGGCGGATTTATTCTTTCCGCAACAAGAATGTTCATATCTTCCCACATGCAGTCGTTTGTGTCGAGGGGATCGTTAATCGGTATGGCAGTACTCGGTGTAAACGATTCCGGTCGGTCCGGGTAGGGATCTGCCGGAATCACAATTTTGGCTCCGGCAACATTACTTGCCGTGTCGGTTACCTCAACGGTTCCGCCGGCCAGTTTGGTGATTGAGGCAGTGGCATTATCGCCAAGCTGGATATCGCCCGGATAGAGGCCAAACCGTTCAAGCCCGCCTAGAAGGCGCACGTAATAAGCAATCCCAAACTCCTCGGCCAAAGCTGAGTAGGCTGGCGCCAGAGTGATTTCCGCTACAGCATCAGGGCTTCCGCATGCCGTCTCGTTGTCAGCGGCATCTTCACAGTAGACCATGTCGAAAATGTCGGCATCCAGATCCGACCTTGGATTAACCGCCAACCCGTTTCTTTCACGCGTGTGCAGAAAGGAGTCAAGATTGTCGTACTGCCAGTGGGCCGGGATGACGATCAATTTGTCCAGGCCTTCGGACTTAGCCATCTGGACAGCCTCGCGGGTAGAGTTGAAAGGCTCATTCCAGTCCATGCTGTAAGAGTAAAAGTTGGCCTCCCGTGTTTCATTGTCTGTAGCACCTCTGTTGAAAACCAGGTTGTACTCATCACCAAAGGTTTTGATAAGCGCCTTCTTGAACGACAGGTAGTTCAGATAGGCATTATCATGATAGATCTCATTACTCCAGGGATGATATCTGCCGTGAAAAGCAACGGTACCTATAGGCGTATCGTTTGCCCAGGGAAGTCCGCGTGTCACATACAGAATACCAAGAGTGCTCCCCGCGGGATAGGCCTCAATAAACGGCCGCAAGTTGATCACATTCATAGCGTTAAACTCAGGGGTCCGCCCAACCTGGCGGGTCTGGTCAATGGTCATCTCGTCCAGCACCCCGATCTCACACAGCCGCTGCCTGCATGAATTGCCGGTTGAAAATACGTTTGCAAAGCGGTTGTTGTCGGTCGTCTCCCGGGCGAGCAGCAGTTTTGTAAACCCCTCCTGACCGAACTCCTCAGCCACATCAGCCATATGTTTGGTAACGCCCGGCACCCAGCCATAATAGCCGTGGCGCACATCAATCTTATCTCCGAAGTCCGCTTCAAGCAGATCCTGGGTCACGGATTCAGACAGCAGAATTTCCGGGGGCAGCTTGGCTGCCTCAACAGGATCGGACGGACCTCCCGACACACCGTAATTACGAATAGCTCTGGCCGGGTGGGCCTCAATGAAATCCGACACACCGTTGGGAAACGGAGCTCTGGGGTCTGCTCTGGCATCACCTATTCGATAATAGCCTGCCAAAGGGTCTTCACCGGTGTTCGGATCAAGAGCATAAGTGGAACTTCCGTCCGATCCGAGCAAATCTTTAAGCGCGGTGACGGGTATACCTTCCGGAATATCTTCCGGCAACACGGGGGATACACTTGGATGGAGACCCTCGTAGACACCGTCCGCTAACTTGTAAATACCGCTGCCATCGTATGCAGTAGAAAGGTCGGGGACCGTCACCTCAAACAGTACATGAAACGGCTGAATATTCATGCTTGACTGGTACGGAAAAGGCCCCACGGAAAATTCGGCTCTGCAGGGCTGGCCCTCATACTCGGTCTTGTAACCAATGGCTTGATCCGCAAGGCTTAAATAATAATCGTGGTTCTCACCGTCGGGAAGGCCCCAGGCAGTTATCAGTATACCCACTTTTTCTTCGACCGGTGTCAAATTATCGGTAGATGCTTCATTGTATGAAGGCCAAATAACAATTGTTCCGATCATAAGGGAAATAGCAAAAAGATAAATCAGCATTTTTTTCAACATCACACACCCTCTTTTATGGTTGGATTTAAGTAAGCAACAAAAGTTGCCCGCGAAGACCTGAAATTTAACTTTTGATCTTTTCCCTCCTTTCCTCTTAACATGACGAAAAATGGATAATTTGCAGATTATTTTATCATGTTTGCCGGGACAAGGTTTGGCAGAACACAATTGGACTTGAGACTGCCATGCATTTTTACATCATGTTCTCTGCAGGATGTTCTTCACCTATAAAAAAGGTCGAACCGTCCTGTAAGTCTGACAGCAGGGCATCCTCATATTATTGAGAACCTTTGCTTTCCGCCCCTTGATTGTTCAGAGTGTGGCGTTTACTGAAATATCAAATTCGATTCGCAGATGAACCTGTATGCGCTTGAAGAGGCGTATTTTGGGACCTCGGTCTGTCTATAAAACCAGAGGGAAATCCACTATTACTTTTTCTCAGATGATCGCTTGTCCTGGATCTTATCCATAAACTCGGGGGTGATAATGGTAACACCCTCTTTTTTTGCCGCTTTCACAACGCCGCCAATTACACGCTTCAAAAAAACATTGGGTACTTTAACTATTTTTTCACAGGCTTCCTTTTCCCATTTTATGTCAGGATCAAAACGGGTACAGGCATACTGAACCGCTTCCACAGGAGCGGCTTTGCTTCCTGAAACCTTGATCGAATAGGGTTTGGAATGTTTGCTGAACCAGAAACGTATGTTGTCGCGAAAGCCGAAATCAACCGGAAGACGAGGAAAAGCTTTTCCTTTTAAAAGTGCATCTTTCCATTTTTGTTTCATGATGATTTTGTCAATTACCAGAACAAAATAGGATGATCCTGCAGATGATGGGACGGGCTGAAGAGCTATCGTATCATCCCAGGTACATTCCATGACCTGAACCGCTTCATCCACGATGTCAGGGAATTTTATTAAACCATTTGGTAATGGTTCGCTTCGGGTTGAAGGCAACAGGGTAAAAATGCTGTTTTTCATCTTCTCCTCTGTGGTCTCACCCGGAAAACCCAGTTGTACACAATTTTTCATGTATTTTTTTTTATCGGGAATAAAATTAAGCGAGCATACTTTGGATCGTGTTATATTCAGAGCAGTATTGCTGCTGGCACGGGCAATCAACAGCATGGAATGCTTTTCACCGCCGGTAACTACATAGGGAAAACAAAGGGAATAAGGACCAAGGTTGGTAGAACCACTTTCATTAAGGGTACTAACAAGAATAACCGGCATGGGATAAAAGCTGGAAGTCTGATAAAAATTATCCAGAATGCGGATTTCAGTGAACTTTTCTGTCATTTTTCCTCCCGTAGTATGCTGTTTCAATCTTTACTATTGTTAGTTCTTTTCTGGTTTGATTTCCCAGAGTGCGTGTTTGATGCCTTTTACCGTATGATGGTAGACCATCCGGCTAGGTGTTACCCGGATAAACCGCAGCATGTTTCTGGGGAGAATCATATCAGCGTCCGCACCAACGGCCTTTGCCATCTCTTCTAAAATCTGTTTAAAAAGCTTAATAGCATCTTCAAATTCCGGATCACCGTCAGCAAAGACATCCGCCGTGCCCCAGATATTGATCCCCCTTGTTTTTAAGGCTTTAGAGCCGGTACCGATCCCCACAGCCACCCGGTTGTTTTCTTTAAGGTTCTTAAATTTGTCTCCTCCCTCACTGAGAATATAAATGATCAGCCCATCGTTCACATAGTCCACCACCGAGATACGCGGCGCACCGTCTTTGCCGCAGGTCGCCAGGCTGCAGGGCTGTTTTTTACTGAGGTAATCGATGATCTCCTTCTCAAGCTCTTCCCGGGAAAGGTGCTGCCGCTTAATCTTCATGTTTTTCATGGCCTTTTCCATCATCCGGTCGCGCTCTTCCGGGGTCAACTCGTGTACCGACATTTCAAATTCTCCTTTAAATAACATATTGTTGTCTGCATAATGTTTCTGTCTGAACCGTTTTTCTCTATCATTTTTAGAATAACAGAGCCAGTATTTTTTTGGCTTTTTCTTCGCCAAGGTCCTGCTTGAGCCAGAATTCGCCGGGGTCATACTCACACATGGTCTTGAGCATGACCTCCTTTCTTTTGTTAAGCCGTTTCATGTAATCCGGGTCGGCCGGCTGAACATTTTCCCACAACTTCACATAAAGGTCCAGGTACTCCATGGTAATATCCAGAGCCTTTTCCCCGATATTTTCAAGTTCGTATTTATATTTTCCGTAAGTATAAAAAGGTGAGAGCTGAACCCGCTGCCAGACATAGCGCTCAATTCCGGCACCCTCCATGTCTTTGTACTTTTTCCACAAATCCTCCATCGGCATAATGTATGTCTCCAGATAAGCTTCATCCATGGCACAGTCCGCCAGCGGAATAGAATCAACACGCAGACTGAGATGCGTTGCCGTAAACACAATCTCCGAGGTAAAAATTGGCAGCGGACAATCGTCTTCTGGAATGATGGTCGTGCCGTAGACAACAATTTTACCGCCCATGACTTCCGTGTTCAGGGTAAGGATTTTTTTTATCTTGTCAGCCTTAAAAGCACGCAGGTGCTGGGTCATCGTTTCGGTTTTAATTTCATTGAACTCGGTGATGTCCTCCCCGTTATACTCTGTCATGAGCTGAGGAGAAAGGGGCTCGAGTGATTTAACAATTCTTTCATAATAGGGAATTTCTTTCATAAGTTACATCTCCTTTAGGTTGTCATTATCAGTTATTGCACAGTACGGCCTGCTGTACTATTATCCTTCACTGCATCAAGAACATGCCTAACCAGCATCGTTACTATCCGCGGATCATCATTTGGCGGTCGGTACATGTCCCAGGTTCCCGTGTACTGATCCTGCACCGGCCCATTATGATCGGGGGCTCCCTGCTCCGGGTCATATCCCAGGTGACCATACTCGCTCATGTCATAAGCAAGGGAAGGATCCAGATCGTTGCGTTTCTTATCAAAGGCTGTTTGGCGGAGAGGCGGATAGGTTCCATTATCCGCATAGGTCCCATTATCCGGACAGCCCCCCATGACAAAGCAGCAGTCCAATTGTCCGCCACCGTCACTGTCTTCACATTTTTCATCGACCCAGACACCCCAATGATCAGCAAAAGGGTGTCCGACCTCCGGATAAAGCGTGAAATCCCCTTCTTCATATTTTGCCCAGGTCTTTATACCGAGCTCCTTTCCGAACTGATTAGGAACCTCAATAAGGTTTAAATTATTATCGGCAATCATCTGTGGAAAACCGATCACAATATGTTTGACACCTTGGTCTATCAAATATTCACAGGCATCCCAGTAACGATATCCCCAGGGTTTATCCGGAAACTGTTTGTCGCTTTGATACAGCCATGCATAGCCGTAAGTTTCCCCCCGCTGATCCCTGACCCGCTCCTCGAGATCGTTTTCAGGATTGATCTTCTTGATACCGCCAAAAGCCCCGATGATATTGTCGGTATCGATTCCGGGGTGTCTCTCTATCAGCAGTGATTTGATATTTTCATTCAGAATAAGGGTGTCATCGATCTTGGGATCGAAATATTCATTGTAATCATGGATGGCGTGATTAAACAGGATAACCCCTGTATCGTTATCAGAAACCGTATCGGAAAAAGCGACTTCAATTCCCTCGGTAAGCATAAGGGCAAGATCCGGATCGTTCGCGATCGGATTGCTATTGTCCAGCGGGACATTTGCATCCGTTGTCGGGTCATCTGAGCTATTGGTCCAGCGCTTGGGTTCCGTCGGATAGGACTTTATCATGAGATCGTTCGGGTCATTTACCCAGACAAGGGGAATGTCGGTGCAGTGGGCAGCATTCCAGTTCTCAAGAGCCTTCTTGGTCATTTCTATAACGTCAAATGATTTTGAAAAGCGCACACCGCAGGTGGTGGTATCGACCGCAATGATCTTTGAAACCCCTTTTTTGAGAAGCCGCTCAACCGGACCGTCCACATTGTACCGTTCCGGGTCACAGTCCTCCCAGGGACCATCGGGCTCGTTTTCACCGCAGTATGTGTGTTTGGAAAATCCCATGAGCGGTGGAAACCCGTTCAGAAAATTGGGAACATTATAGATAAAACGCGGATACGCATAATGATCTACCGCGTCTGCAGCCATGTATCCTGCCCAGTCAACCTCAAATTCCAGTCCCAGGGTGTTGTTGTCCAGAGCTGCCTGCATATCAATCACCTGCTGATCCACAATATCCATATAGGGATCTCTGCCGCCCATCCGGTCGTAGCCGAATTTATACATAACCAGAAATCTCTTGGCAAATTCAGTTGCGTCCCCGTCAAGAACCGTGTTCCAGAACAGCGGATTCCATATGATAAAGTTATAAATTGCATGATTATGATTATAGGAAAACTGATGTACCGCGGCATCAAACATGTATTGGGGCTTGACAACATCCATACCGCCATGGACCACATAGATAACCCCTATTTTTTTATCGTCAACATCAACATCATCACAGCCGGCACAAAGCAACAGCAAAAAAGACATAAACGGAACTATAAGCTGAACCTTTTTAATCTTCTTCATAACAGCACCTCTTTATTATTCTGTTATAATTATGTGCGTTCATTTAAAAATCCGATAAACCGAATTCTTCCATATCATATCGGTAACCGGAAATAAGGGTCCAGGATTGGCCCGCATTTTTTGTTTGCACAATGGTTCCTCGGGCACCGACAATGATACCCTGCTGGTCATTACTGAAAGCCAGCTCCCGCAGCCAGAACCTTGTCTTGATGCTTCCATGTTTCAGAGACCATGTTTGTCCGTTATCTTCAGACATCAGGTACTGTCCCTTATTGCCCACGATCCAGCCCCTGTTTTTTCCGACCACAATGGAATAAAGCGGTTTTTCCGTACCCGATGGAATTTGGCGCCACAACTCTCCGCCGTTTAAAGTCTTTAAAATAATTCCGTCCATCCCCACGGCCCAGCCTTCGTTTTGATCTTTGAAATAAAGACCGTAGAGAGCTGGCAAAGGCCGGTCCCAGTCACTTTCCGCAACAGTTGCTTCGATATCCGCACACGGCTGGGGCTTCCATGTCGCCCCCCCATCCTGTGTATGTAAAATAGTGCCGAACTCTCCGGCAATCCACCCAATTGAGCGGTCCACAAAAAAGACATCATTATAGAAAGTGTCGTCAGGCTTCCCCTGCTGTTTCCACTCCCTGCCGCCATTTACAGTGTGGAGGATCATACCGCTTTCACCCACAGCCCATCCAAAATCACGGTTCAGAAAAAAAAGGTCAAGGATGTTGAATTCCATCCCGCTTTTTTGAGCGGTCCATGTCTCGCCGCTATCTGTGGTATGCAGGATGTTTCCTTTAACGCCGGCCGCCCAACCCTCCTTTTGGTTTACAAAAACAATGCTCCCCAGCAGCTCATTAACACCGCTTTTTTGTTTTTGCCATGTGTCTCCATTATCGGAACTGTGATAGATTGTTCCATATCTTCCGCATACCCAGATATATCGCTGATCCACATAGGCCACACTGTGAAGGTTTTCAGTGGTCACAAAAGAAAACTCCGGCATCTTTATGTTCGAACGGTCAAACTTGCCGCAGCCGGAAATCATAAAAACAGTTAAAACAACGGTTATAATGAAATTTATTAAGTATTTTCTATCACCAGTCACGGTTTACACCCATAGATATTAAATAATTTTTTCAAAGTTATTCCGAAATCCCCGCTCGCCATTCCCCATTCTTTAGTAGCTTTTCTGCTTAAGACTCTTTGTCTGAAAAAAGTCCGGACGAATAGGCTTACCCACCTCTTTCAGCTCTCGAATATCACAGGTACCGTGGCTGCGGATAAAATCAACAACATGTTCTCCGCTGAACAATGCCGTCTTGCCGCCATTTGGCATCGGATATTCATCATAAAACAGTTCATACATCTTCCAAAGCTGACCCTGACGGTTGTACATGACTTTAAAGTTCATTTGCCAGTTTTCCGGATCCAGATACCAGATCTGTTTACTGTAAATGTAATTTTTATCCCGGCTTTTAACTTCAACAACCCAGTGGTTCACACGCTCACGCTGGACCCCATCCCAGAATCCCTGACCCTTGATCCTCTGAAGCTGTTTTGCGTCCTGATGCCGGGCAACCAGAAACTCCCTCCGGCCCTTGTACGAGTAGGTGTTTTTATTTACATGGGTATACCAGCCATCCTGATCGTCATAAATCATGTCGGTTCCGTCAATGGAGTCGGTTCTCTGGCTGGCAGAGTAGCGTCGGATGCGCCGGAACATCACTGTATACACCCACAGGTCTTCCTGCCTTTTGTGATCCTGATACTGCAGTTCGAGGATGGTAGTGTCTACGAAGTCCACCGGTGCCGTATGACGCTGAAACCAGGACCGCGCAATTCCGCGCGGATTATCCTTCGGGGCAATGCTTGGAAGCGGAGCCAGTTCCATCCGTCCGATCCAGAAAAGCTCCGAACGGTGCATGCCGGCCTGACGCTCGGACTTTGTCCGGCAGTTCACAACAGGACCGTAGGTAAATTCCCTATGGCTGTCCCCCCGGCTATTTCCGGCAAAATTCCATGCCATTTCAATTCCGCTCTTAGGCTGGGGAAACGGATACCCGGCGACCTTCCCGTACTCGGTCAGCATCTCATCCTCATCCAGCTTACTTTCCGGAGCATATTTTTTTGTGGCTGCGACAACACCTTTTGAAACCGTATATGGCCGGTAAGGCGCCACCGTAAACCACAGCGACTCCGCTCCGAGGTTTTTGGGGTCCTTAATTGCCATGGAAACGCCTTCGTGCACATAGTCCTTCACCTGATCCAGATTTTCAGCACTGATTTTTTTCCCCACCCATTGCTTTTCCCACTGTCTGACCTTCTGCAGCGCTTCTCCTTCATAACTGTATGTGGGGAAAGAAACTTCTCCTGAAAAAACCTTTACCGGGCCTGCTGTCAATAACAAGATTAAACAGGCCATGCCGACAGTCAATATTCTCATAACAGTCCTCCTCTAAAATTCATAACCGATCTTAAAAAATAGAAAATCACCATTTTCTGCGGAAGCTTCGCCGGAATCGGTCGGGTCCTTGGCAAACATCCACATGAAACCGAGCTGGTACCGCATGTGCGCCGAAGGCAGATATGCAAGCACAAACCCGCAATAGCCCCAGTTTCTGGTATTGTACTTCATGGATATTACCGGACGAAGCTCGCTGTGGTAAAAACGGCTTTTTATAGTAAGGAGGAAATTCGACTGGGTGCGCTCCCGCCAGCCGAAAGTTTCCCACCTTCTGCTGACATTTCCGGACTTGCGCTGGAAAGCCCATCCCGCTGAAATGTCAAAGGCATCCCACCCCCGGTCCTGGAGCCAGGGGATGACACAAGGCCTGTCAAAGGTGAACCCGAAGTTTATCTGGTCCCGCTCGGAGTTTCCGGTATAATAATTGCCAGAGTCATCAATATGTTTTGGCAATGTCGTGTTAATGGGAAGACCGATTTCATATGCCACCTCAGCCCTCAGCACTCCGTCCAGTGATGGAATGAAGCTCTGGCAGCTGGCTCCGATCGCATCAAAAAATTTATACTTCATAAAACTGTCGCTGGGGAAATCAGGGAATGAGCCTCCAAAGACGCGAGACAGGGCATGTGCACCCATTAGCCCGTTGAAGGTATTGGGGTTCAGGTTCATCTTGCTGGGACTGCCGAGTGTTCGGGTTCGTGCCACCGGAGTGGACCGCATGCCGTGAAACCAGCTCAGGGTCCAGTCCAGCAAATAATATTCATCGAAAAGCTTTAGCTCCGAATTACCGCGTATCCTGAATGCGAACTGAGAGTTTCGAATGTTAAAGGCCGGCCGTGCCTGGTGCATTATCCGGTCCGCAAGGGATTTCATGCCGTATGCCCTGGGCCTGCGGTCTTCAGGCCCCCCGGGACTTACGATGCCGTTTCCATTGCTGGTCCCCTCCATGCCGGTTCTTATTTGCTCAAAATCGCCGGGGATCCATATCCATTCGAATACCAGCTGTCCCGGCAAAGACGAGTTATAAAACCCGCGCATCATCCACAGGCCCAGCTTTATCTCGTCCCACGGGTCAATTCCCGGATTGGTATACCTGAGATCCAGCGGATTAATCATGTCGATTGTTCGTACCATTGCAACTTCGCTCCAGACAACGATCTGCTTTCCCAAGCGCAAGTTCCACTTCCCGGCATACATGTCGACATACAGCTCGTTCACCCAGTCGTCCTGGTCAAAAAACGGGCCCTGATATCTCTTGTGATCCCGGGTTGAGATTGAGCGGCGGTATTCTTCGTCAATATCAGGAACGGATTCATGCCAGTAATGGAAAAACCCGAAAATGTTTACCTCCAGGTCCGGCTTTTCAACCGCCTTGTAGAGCAGCTCAAGAGTTGCCTTGCTCCGCATCAGACCCAATTCCGTATCGCGGTACTGACGCTCCTCCTCTTTTAAATTCGTGCGGTAAATCATAAATTCATACAGGCTGCCCTTGACTCTGAGCTTTTCATCAAACATCATTATTGATGCCCGGCCAAAGCAGGGTGTCAGACAAATAACAAATAAAATAAATACGAAAATTCGGGACAACAATTTTATGTTCATTTCCCTTCCTCCATCTATTTTAATTGTGTGACAAACTTCGGTTTAATAATACAAGTCAATGTGGGCACCAGAAACAGCGCTCCCAGCATATTAAGAAAGAGCAGGATGGCCAGCAGAGCACCCATTTCCGCTTGAAATTTCAGCGGAGAAAAAATCCAGATAAGCAGTCCCACGGTTAGGGTGGACGCGATCTGAATAATGGCTTTTCCGTTAGTCCGTAGTGTTTGATAAATGGCCTCATCCAGACCTGCGCCGCTTTTCCCTTCTTCGATCAGGCGGCTCATAAAATAAATCCCATAGTCCACCCCGAGACCGATACCCACAGAGGCAACCGGATAAGTGTTGACTGTCAGCCCGATATTATAAGCCCCCATGAGGGCAAAGGTAAGGACGTTGGATACGGCAAGGGGAACGGTCAGGATAAACCCGGCAGTGAATGACCTGAAGTTAATGGCGCAAAACAGAAAAACACCGCCCAGGGCAAAGATCAAATTCCATATCTGGGCACCGGCAATGACATCCCGCACCCCGGCCTGAACTCCCACAGCTCCTCCCGCCAGAAGGTAGCGGCCGCCCGGCGGACCGGGTGTCTCAGCAATATAATCCTCAATGTACTGCAGAACGCTTTCAGTGGTTTTTGGCATTTTATCGCGGCAGTAAATCACGATATTGGCATATTTATCCTCCATCCCCACATATTTGTCCCAGGTCCCGGGCGCTCCGGAAAAGAGCATCCTGTGTGTAATAAAATGAAGAACCTTGTCGGCACGGGGCAGATGATACCACTGGGGGTCATCTTCATAGGTTGACATCAAAAAGCCCGGGACAGTATTAACAATTGAATTTACGAACATCACCCTTTCATGTTTCATAATATAACGCTGAAATCGGTCAATTTCGCGCAGGGTTGTCCCGCGTGTTACAAATCCGCCCCGGCCTTCTTCAAAGCCTTCTTCAAAGCCGTCGTCGCCTTCAAGAATCACATAGAGGGGATTCAAAAGAGGCATGCTGAAGGTAATACGAAAAGCATCCTTGTTATATCGGTGGAAGGGCCAAAGGATCGATGAACCGGGCATGAAATCGCCCACCCGGATCTGTGAAGCATAGTTCCACCCCACCGCAACCACAAGAATCGAAACTACGGCCACAACCCATTTTCCGCGGCGCGGTATCCAGCGCCCGATCCAGCCAAGAAGTTTTTCCCGGTAGCCCGTCTTATCATTCGTCAGTGTCCGATGAATATACTTTCGCATCCGTTCGGTTTCAGGAAAACAGGACGTCAGCAGAGGCGTTAGAATCACCGAAAGGATCACCGTCGCAACACACCAGAAGCTGCATGCCACTGCGATATGGGTCAGGACGGGTATGGTCGCAATGGCAACCAGTGCGATACCGAGCGCATCGGTAATAATACTGGTAACACCCGGAAGAAACATTGAGGCTATGGTTTTTACGGCAGCGGCCTCCATATTTTTCTCCCTCTTGTACTCCTCCATATAACGGCTGATACACTGCATGGAATGGCGGGCAGTCATAAGAGCTATGAGAAAAGGCAGAACCAGGATAAGCGGATCAAGGCTATATCCCAGCAGAGACATAAATCCAAGTCCCCAGACAGCACTCATGGCCGCTGAAAGCACAGGGATAAAAATGGCCCGTATACTTCTGTAATACATGAAAAGCATGAGAATAATGCCGATAACAGTGCAGCCGAGAATCAACAGGACCTGACTGGTATAAAAATCAATATAGCCCAGGTGCATCGGTTCACCGGCAATGTTTATAATATGATTATTATCTTCGGTCTTATCACGGATACGGTTAAGCTCCTTAAACACCACCGGATAATCAATATCCTCTTCAAGAAAATCAACCATAATAAGCGTTTTTTTACTGTCAAATGACACAAAAGGCCCATAATAGCGTGAGTTGCTATAAATTTTATCCCTGAGTCTTTCCATTTCCTCTTTATTTTGGGGAATATCCGGAAACATGAGGGGGTCTATTTTCATCGTGCCTGAAGAAAAGCTGAAGTCCTTCATCTTGGGTACTGAGATAGACCGTATTTTATAAGGATCCACACCCGGTATTTTTTCAAGCTCTTCGCTGATCCATTTCACCTTCTTAAGTGTTGAAGAATTGAAAATATCTCCTTCACGGACCTGGACCATGATCAGGACCTGGTTTGCACCGCCGAAAATATTACGAATTTTATTGTGTACCTGAATGTAGGGATGTTTCTGCGGCAAAAGATCTGCAAAACAGGTCTTAATGGGAAGCTTTAAGCATTGGTAAAAAAACAATACAGTAATGATACCGATAATAATCAGTAATATCACCCGATTTCTGACCAGAAACTCTGCAAAACGATTCACCGTGTTTTCCCCTCCTAAAAGTAAGTCCCTGGTGGTACTCTGTTCAATAGGGACACATTTGGTAATCAAACACTTATGATGTATGTAAATTGTTGAGAATATTGTTCGGCAATCTAAAAGCTATACCTTATCTCCCCTCAAATAAGTGAAACGATACTATCAGAGAAAAAAAATAGATCCCATAGCCCAGACAGGTTATTTTTTTGTTTTTTTTTAATTATTTTTCTAATAACTGCAGCCGGGTTTCAGGCTACATCTGAATAATCCCTTCTTTCAGGGCAAAACGAACCAGGTCAGTCCTGCTGTGGATGTTAAGTTTCTGCATGATATTGTTTGTGTGCACATGGGCCGTATTTGTAGAAATATTCAGCTTTTGGGCTATTTCTTTTGTAGTCAGACCTTCTGCAATGAGCTGAAGTACTTCCCGCTCCCGCCGGGTAAGTTTCGCAAACGGCGTCGTCTGATCCGTATCTCGTTTGTTTTCAAGAAATCCCTGGATGACATGTTTCGCTATCCGGGGACTCAGATAGCGTTCACCCTTATAGACCTCACGTATGGCATGTATCACTTCTTCGGTAGCCCCTTTTTTCAATATATACCCTTCCGCACCGGCCTGGAGCGCCTTTTCAACATACGCCATGCCGTCATGCATACTTAAAATAATTATTTTATTTTCCGGATTAAGTTTCTTAAGCCTGTCAGTGGTCTCAATACCGTTCAGCAGCGGCATGGAGATGTCGAGAACATATACATCCGCCGGTTTATCCCCGTACATTTCTAAAACATCTTTTCCGTTTTCTGCTTCACCAATAATTCTTATATCTTTACCCTTCCGTTCGATGACAGCTTTAACACCGTCCCGTACCACCGCATGATCATCTGCTAAAATCACTTTTATGGCCATTATGTCATTTCTCCTGCAACGGTAGATCAATAGTAATGCTTGTTCCTCTACAAACCTGTGATTCTATACTGAGCTTCCCCCCCAGGGCCTGCACCCGCATTTTCATTCCCCAGAGACCTATTTTTTTTGGGGTCTTTCCCTGACTGACCTCTTCTCTATTAAAACCCCGGCCGTCATCGCTAATCTCAAGTTTTACACTGTTCCCTGTCGTCCTTAACACAACTGAAATTTTGTCAGCACTGGAGTGTTTGATACTATTGCTCATGCTCTCCTGTATAAATCTGTATAATGCGGTCGATAGGGTATCATTCAGACAGATGTCGTTTAAAGCAAAGGTAAAATCTATTTTGATCTTTGTTTGTTCTTCAATGTTTAAAAAATATTCCTCCAGAACTCCTTTAAGGCCAATGATGTCTAAATCAGGCGGCCTCAATTCAACAGCAATGTTTTTTATATTATCCACGGCATTGTCCAGTTTTTTCTTTATCTGAATGATCTGTAGGAGCGCCTCGTCCAGATTACCGTCTTTGATCTCTTCCTTCGCGATCGTCAGACCCGAGCTTAAGGAAACAACCATTGAGCCGACCTCATCATGGAGGTTTACGGAAATATTCTTCCTTTCCTCCTCTCTGTACAATAAGATCTGTCTTGATAGGCGCCTGATGTTGGTTTTAGTGATATCCAGCTTTCGCCGGTTTTGCGCGAGTTCTTCCTGTGTCCTGATGTGAGCTTCCCTGTCTTCAATCGCCCGTGAAAGGAGAGTAAATATCCGAAGCTCATTTTCGTCCGGTTTTTTATCCTCATGATAAAAAACACATAATGTTCCGATAGCTTTTTCACCGTTAATAACAGCACTCCCTAAAACTGTTTTGATGCTGTTACGCTTAACCGTCGGATCCGTTTCTGTAAAAGCGCTTTTATCAAGACCATGAATAAGACTCGGCCGCTGTTTATTTTTTTTAATAATAAAATAACAAACGGTCCCTCTTTTTTCTCTCAGTTTTTTGAAATCATCAGGAGCCTTCCAGCTTGCCTCACTATATAGAAAAGAATCCGAAATTTTTTGATAAACAGCAAAGTCGGCACCTAAGAATGTACCGGCCATACTGACAATTTTTTCAAAATCCCTGACAAAACCCGGATCGACAGAAGCCTGGCAGATATTCGTGTTTTCTTGAGTTGTGCCGTGGAACTTTTCATTAGAAACATCACGAACGACAATAGAAAAAAATATCTCTTCCCTTGTTTTCAACATCGCCGGATGAAGCGCAACGATAACGTCGGAACCGTCTTTTTTTCTTACAGCCAGCTCAATAGGTGTTTTGGAAAATTCTGCGACCCCGGTTTGCAGCATCAATCGAATTCTGTATTTATTAAGGTTGTAATATTCTTCCGGGATTAAAATATTAAAATCCCTGCCGATCACCTCTCCGGCTGAATAACCAAATACAATTTCTGAGGCATTGTTCCACAGAATAATTTTACTTTTGCTGTCAAAAACAATAACCGGGTCATTCTCATTTTTTACTTCTGAGCGAATACGCTCATTGATTTCAAGCAGCACTTCTTTGCGGGGCAGGCGCCCCACGTTTTTTTTTGCAGGTTTTTTTCTTTTTATGCCAGTACTGTTTTGCATATCCCCTTGTTTCTTAAAGGATGGAAGTTCATTACAATCATGGGAATAACAAAGGCCATACCAAAATATTTTTAGGTAATTTGACCTATAGCATTCTTACAGGCTTACCTCAAGCAATAAAAATAAGCACTGCTGTAATCTTGCAGAAATTAGACAACCGGATTTTCAACAGATTGCATTTCGGCATATATTTTTTTTCTATTCACAAACAACCAGACAGCCAGCAGTATATCGACAACGCCCTTTATTCCAAAGGCCCAGCCGGGGCCAAGGACATCATATAAATATCCTCCCAGCTGAAGAAAAAACAGCATCCCCAGAGGCTGCATGGTATTCAAGCCGCCGAGAACCGTCCCCAACATGGCTTTCGGAGAAGCATCGGTGGCAAGGGTATTAGCACCCGCAACAGTACCCGATATGCCCACACCCACCAGCGATGCCCCCACATACATCAGGCCGGAAAAAGGGCCCGAACAGATATTCAGCAGCATAAGCCCTGCACCGGAGCAAAAGAGGGTCACAATGATTGTTGGAATCCGCCCCCACCGGTCCAGCAAATTTCCGATTATTGGAAAAGCCGCAAAAGAAACAACACCCATCACAATCATAGGAACAGCCCCTTTCATGGTGGCAGCTTCGGATGTCAACCCCAGTGCGGCACCCCGCTGTACAGCCCAGGCGACGACAAATGTTGCCATCACATTTATATCTGCACGACCGACCAGACAGCAAAGATAGCTTGCCTTAATCGTAGGGCTTTTCATCACCAAAGGGAAAAGATGTTTAAAATCCTTTTTCTCACCCGGTTTTATTTCAGGCAGACGCTCCTTGAGAAAGACCCAGGTTGAGACCATTCCGACAAAGGCCAGCACCGATGCAAAAACAAAGAGCCCGCCAACACCAATTTTTCGCCCAATAGGTGCAACAGCCGCAAAAATTATGATGCTTGCCAGGCCCATCATGATTCCGTTAAACGCCATGCCCTTGCCGCGGTCCTTCTCACGGGTATAATCAGCCACCATGGTTATAAACTGCGGAAAGCAGAGGATGAAACCGATACCAATTACAAACCGGATCAGGTAGGCTGTTAATAGGCTGGGTGCAAAATCGGTAAATTCTGCTGCCCGGGAGGGCGCAAAGCTTAGAAGTGCGCAGATTTTCGCTGAAAATCCTTCTGAAATACTTAGCGCGGCTGAAATTTCATTTGATTGCCCGTAAAGGTAATAAAAGAGGCACAGCACGCCAAAGCCGATGATTGCCAGAACCTTCCGGCCGATTTTATCAGACAGCACGCCGATAGCCGCAACAAAGACCAGGGTAGCGATCTGGCTCATGTTTTGGAGAAACGCGTTGGTAAAGCCGAAAAAATCCGGAGAGACCTTAATAACATCTTTTAAAAAGGCCGGCTGAATCAGAGACGGAAGTACCACGAGCATACCGATAAAGAGCGTGTTCAGATATAGAAAGAAAAAGTTGGATCTGCGCAAATCCGGCGCAACTTCAATTCCGGCAAATTTTTTTGGCTTAGCAGGACTATCCATGGCGACACCTTTCAAATAGGCTGAATCCCTCCCGGCTGTCGGGAGGGCAGTTTAATTACTTATTTTCAATTTCCCGGACAGTATTAAACCCGCCCCACACGGCATCCATGATCCGGCCGGGCTCCACACAGTCACCAATACAAGTCACGTTATCCGTGTTTTCGAGCGATTCGAAAAGTTCTTTTTGTGAAGTCAACGGACCGGCATACACCATACTGTCAACAGAGATTTTCTTTTCAATACCTTCTTGATCAACCACGACACCATCCTCTTCCAGCTTAACAGGCACTGTTTTTGAAAGCACCTGAATGTCTTCCCCCTTGACCATCCGCAAAAGCATATCCCGGTTGTTGTGATCAAACAGCTCCCGGGCAAGCTCTTCGGCTTCCCGGCGGGTGGTCATGGTCACCTGTTTGCCCTGGCGTGCCAGATAAAGCGCTGTTTCCGTACCCATAATTCCGCCGCCCATCACCAGCACATGTTTTCCCTTAGGTTCCATCCCGTTAAATACCTGAATGGCAGTCAGCACACTGTCCGCGACTTTACCGTTAAAAGAAAGGGGCTCCATTCTGGACCCGGTGGCAATAATCACATGATCCGCACCAAAGTTTTGCACAGCCGCTGCATCAGCCCGTTTATTCAGAACAATATTTATCGGCAAACGGCCCGCAAGCTGCGTCATATATTTAATATAGTCAGCAATATCGTGTTTAAAATCAGGCTTTGCCGCCGTCCAAAGGGTTCCCCCCAGCCGATCGGCAGCCTCCCACAGGGTTACCGCAAACCCGCGCTCCGCTCCCACGCAGGCCGCTTCAATTCCGCCCGGCCCGCCGCCGATGACCAGCAGGGTGCGTTTTTCTTTCAGCGGCAATAGCTTCCACTCAATTTCATGACCACAGCTCGGGTTCAGCGCGCAGCTGGTTGGCTGACCCGCAATCATTTGCCACTTGCAGCCTTCATGACAGGCCACACAGGGACAGATGTCTGCTGCCTTTCCGCTTTCAACCTTATTGACCCATTCCGGCTCAGACAGCAGCCCTCTTCCGATGGCGATAAAGTCGGCCTGGTCTTCAGCCAGTACCTTTTCAGCTGCGTCAGGGTACTGCAGTCGCCCCACTGCAATGATCGGCAAGGAACAGACCTTTTTGACTTTTTCGGACAGGTGGGCCATGCAGGCCGGAGGAAAAAACTGGGGCGGATGGGGCCACCAGTGTGTCTCGTAGCAGCCGGCGTCAACATGCAAAGCGCTGACCCCCATTTTTTCAAATTCTTTAGCAAGCCAGAGCCCTTCTTCCTCTTCTCTGCCGCCTTCCAGATAGTGGGTGATGCCGTAACGGTAAATTATGGGAAAATCAGGACCGGCATCTCGCTGAATGGCAGCAATGGCTTCACGGGCAAGGGTGAGACGCTTCTCCCGGGAACCGCCATAACGATCAGTCCTTCTGTTCCAGAGGCCGGTCATAAACTGGTCCAGCAAATACCCTTCGTGGCCGTGCAGCTCAACACAGTCAGCACCGGCTTCACGGCAGCGCATGGCGGCATAGCCAAAAGACTGGGCCAGTGCTGCGGCCTCCTCAGTGGTGATTTCCCGGCAGATGAAATCAGGGTCCTCGGGCCAGACAGGTGAATAGTGCAGAGTTTCTGAAGCGGAAACCGGCATGACACCTTCCGGCACCGTGGGCGGAGGCACAACCCGGCCAAACCCGGCGGTCAGCTGAATGCTCAGCTTACAGCCATGAGAATGAAGCCGCTCTGCAAGCCGTGACATGGAAGCTAAATGTTTATCAGAAGCTACGCTGAACAGCTCTTCAGAAAAAGGTTCCAGGGCCTGGGTAACAAATGTGGCTTCAGTGGTAATCAGGCCGACACCTCCGGCAGCCCGGGCTTCATAATAGGCGATGTAGCGGTCACTGAAAGATCCATCAGACTCATGCAGCCCGTGGGCTCCCATCGCGGCCATAATGATACGGTTTTTAACTTCCAAGTCACCGATACGGCCAGGTTCCAAAAGTTTCATACAGTCCTCCCCGTCTTTTTATTTTTTTATTCTATTGCAGACAATTAACCCCTATAATTCCCCATACAAAGTTGTTTTTCAGACACATTACCACAGGAAAACTGCGTCATCTATAACCTATACAGCTTATTTCTTTTATTTTTTTTAATTAGTTTTGCAATTGTTTTTGGACATCTGCTACTTACAGCCGGAAAAACCCATCTCAAAAGGCCTTTGTTCCTATGAAAAAAATAAACGCGCCCCCTCTTTTAAAGCCTGTACATTACGCAAAATTTCACACAGCAAATTGCATAGCAGGTATATCCTGCAATATTCAGCTTGTTATTTGCATGTGAATCCTGCCGACGATTAATTTTTCAATTAACATTAACCTAAACTGAGCGATTTTAAAGTGACCAAAAAAATAAGGGCGATGTCGCCTTAATTTTCAAAGAAACCTGATACTGTCGGCTTGTTTGAGTGTCTGACCAGCACAAAAAATAAAATTCCGCGTCCTGATAATTCATATTTTTAAAACTGCCCCATTCTTGAGCGCATTTCGCTTGTTCCGACCCTGTGCCAGTATGTTTTCTGCGTATACGTTGTTGGATAGCTGCTTTTGGAAACAACATCACAGGTAACATCTGTTTTATAACATTCAAACAAAAAGTGGCTTATCACCTGCACAAAGTAAGAAGCAGCATTCATTCCAAACAATTTAAACGGCAATTGTTCTTTGCACATGAAATCTTTTACTGAACGATTGGTCAATTCACTGACTCCCCGCCCATGGGCCAGCTCAATAATTTTACTCGCTTTTAAATGGTCAACATTGCCGCTTTCTTTTAGGTGTTTAGTCTGGCATTTGTCCGAGCCGAGATTTGTATACAGAATCGAATCTTAGACGTGCAAACTCCAGCATTAACTGTTGCTGATTATTTTCCAGTTTTGTATATATGGCTAGCTTCGTCCGGTTTCCCAACTATCCAGTTTGTTGACAAATTCGCAGTATTGCCAGCGGTTTTTTTGAGAACGGTAGGTGCGGTATTCTTTGGAGTCTATATTTTCGACCTGTTTTTTTACCGAACCCTATAACTTTCCATAGCAAATGTAGTTTATCTGCAAAGTATCTTCAAAATATTTGAAATTCTTTTCATCCAAAAAACCACTGTCACAGGTGAGGATAATCGGAACGGTGCGACTGAAAACCACGCTTTTTCTTGTATGTTACATCAACTCCATGGCGTTTCTGCGCATCATTGTTTAAAAGTACCATTGTATCAATATCCAGAACTATCACACTGGGCCGTTCTTGTACCAAACGCCATACGAACAATTTATGTAACAGATTCTGATAGGACTTATACTTCTGACCAATGAATTTCTTGAAAAAAAATTTCACCATATGTGATGAGACCCATTTGTCCGGCAATACTTCCAAAGCTGCGGCGTAACCGGTATCGGTCTTTAAACGGTCTAAGCTAATCAGTGAATTCTCTGTGCCATCTATTATTTTTGCCATAATCTGTCGCAACATAAACTCTGCTGATTTGTTCAGAAACTCAACAATAGCACAACATTTTTACTCTCAGGGTTCTTTTTTAAGTAATACAATCGATCAGTTTAGGTTTAAAAAGCAACTTAAAATAATTTATTTTTGCAATCGCTTGCAAAAATAACGCGGTTATATATGTTAGGTCAATCTATGATTTTATATGTTTCCTTTCCTTTCTCCATTATTTTTTGAAATTGTTTTATTTTTGGGTTTCTGCTAACATATCTAAATATGCTGGCTGGAAATTAAAATTCCTGTCCATACTGTTTTAATTGACCTTTCAGAGGTTCCGGATGTTATTCCACACAGATCGGCACACGCTTTCCGGCAGTTATGATATCGCTTTTAGAAAAAAAAATAATTCATCTATATTAACCATAAACAACTTTTATCAGGAGGACCCCATGAAAAAATTATTTATTTTAGCTTTATGTTCACTCGCTGCATTTGCCGGTCTGACCGGCTGTGGTGAGAAATCAGAAGAAAAAATGGCTGCGGAGATGATTGAAAAAAGCAGCGGTGGAAAAGCAGAAGTCGATATTGAAAAAGGAAATATGGTCATAAAAACTAAAGAGGGTGAAATGGTCATCAATGCTGACGCATCAGCCAAGCTTCCTGATGATTTCCCCAAGGATGTCTTTGTGATAAAAGGGGCTGACGTTAAAATGACCATGGACATGCCACAGGGGAAGACCGTCTCTTTTTTAACCAAAGAGGACATGGCTTCAGTTTTTGAAAAATATAAAAAAGAGATGGCGTCAAACGGCTGGAATCAGCAAATGGCCATGAACCTGGGCGATGGTGCTTCCCTGGTCTGTGAAAAAGGGGATCGTATGGCAAATATTACCATTGCCAAAGATGAAGAAGGCACCATGATCAATGTGGTTATTGCAAAGAAATAATTTGGGGAAACAAACGAACCGCAGCGATAAGGCTGCGGTTTATCTTTTTTATAAATTATGATATCTTTGTTTAAAGATAACTTAATCCATTTTAAACTGCTTTAATGAGAAAAATATGAGCATACAAATACTTTCACCGCTTAACAATCCAAACGAGGTACAGCCCTTAATAGAGGAGGGCGCAGGCGCGTTCTACTGCGGACTATTGCCGGACAAGTGGCGTCAGAACTATACGGTTGCAACCTCCCTGAACCGGAGACAGGAAAACAACCCCATTATTGGTACCAGTCCGCACATGACCACCTTTGCAGAGCTTGAAAAAAGCGTGTCCCTGGCAAAAGAGAAGTCCATACCAATCTTTCTCACTTTAAATGAACACTACTACAGCAACCCCCAGTATAAGTTTCTCACGGAGTATGTTGAAAACGCCATAAAAGCGGGGGTCACTGGTTTTATTGTGGGTGATATCGGTATGATGATCACCATCCTTGAGATGGACAAATCAATTAAGCTCCATGTAAGTACGGCAGGCACAGCCTTTAACTCGGAAACGGTCCATTTTTATCGTGACCTCGGAGCCTCACGGGTGATCCTTCCCAGGCATCTTTCGCTTGAAGAAATCGGAGAGCTGGCTGAAAATGTAAAAGATATTGAACTTGAGGCTTTTATTCTTAATTCAAGATGTGCAAACGTTGACGGGTTCTGTACGTTTCAGCACGGCCTGGCAGACTTTATCCCGGACAAAGACCAGAAGAAAAACTATGAAAATGCCTGTATGGTTATTTACAACATAACGGCTGATGTCAGGGGCGTAGAAGAGGATGAAGCAGAAGAGATCTTAAAAAATAAGATTTCCTGGGAAAGACAGCATTTCTGGTCCGCCATGCATATCGACGACCGCCCCTGCGGCGTATGTGCACTTTATGATTTTGAGGAAATGGGCCTTGCCGGGGTAAAGATCGTCGGCAGACAGAACAAGACAGAAAAAAAGATCAAAGATGTAAGATTTATCAAAAATCTTCAGAATTATATTAAAGAAAAGAAACCCGGCAAACAGGAATACAGAAAACACTGTCAGGAAATGTACCAGCAGACCTATGACAGTCCCTGTCTTGTTTTTAAGTGCTACTATCCTTCGGTAATGGAAGGCGTCTAAACCGAGTGCGGATTTCGGAATGAAGATTGCGGAATAAACTTAATGAAGATTTAACTACATATGAAATAAAACGAGTGTCGAGTGGTGAACAACTATGGAACCGTCATACCTAAAAGCATACAAAGACAAAAGTCTTCAGCATAGAATTGATGATGCCCTGGCAATGCTGACCTCCTGTAAGATCTGTCCCAGAAAATGCGGGATCAACCGGATCGAAGGTGAAAAGGGCATTTGTCAAACCGGTCGAAACGCCATTGTGGCAAGCGCCGCGCCACATTTTGGAGAAGAAGCCCCTCTGGTGGGCAGATACGGATCCGGAACTATATTTTTCAACGGCTGCAATTTAATGTGCTCCTTTTGCCAGAACCATGATATCAGCCATGAAACTACAGGGGAAGAGGTGTCTGCGGAAAAACTGGCGGATATCATGATGTCTCTGCAGAAGCAGAGAGTCCAGAACATAAACTTTGTGACCCCGACCCATGTTGTCCCCCAGATCCTTGAAGCACTTCCGCTTGCCATTGAAAAAGGCTTTAATCTTCCGCTGGTGTATAATTCAGGCGGTTACGATAGTGCTGATACACTCAAGCTTCTTGACGGAATTTTTGATATCTATATGCCGGATTTTAAATTTTCAGGTGATATTTCCCCCATCTTTTACTGTAAAGCGCCGGACTATCCCGGAGTTGTTAAAAGCGCCATTAAAGAGATGCACCGACAGGTGGGTGACCTTGTGCTTGATGAGAACAACCGTGCGATAAAAGGGCTTCTGGTGAGACACCTGGTGATGCCGGATCATGTTGCGGGTACCCAAGAGGCCATGCATTTTCTTGCAAAAGAAATTTCAGAAAACACCTATGTCAATATAATGGACCAGTATCATCCCTGCGGCGCCATTAAGTCTTTTCCGGAACTGGGTCGAAAAATAACCGCTGAAGAATTTCAGGAAGCCATTGATGACGCTTTGTCAGAAGGCATCACACGGCTTGACAACCGGAAGCGTGATTTTCTTTTTCAGTGGAGATAAGCCTGGTGTTCAAAAGAACATCAAAAACAAACCATAGATATCTCACACCCGCTTCGCTCGAGCCACCAGTACACAGAGAAAAGCTGGGTGTGAAAAACCAATAAACAAAACGCCGTTCTTTGTGGTGAAATTCAACTTAGTAATTATCCATGGCTAAAAGCCGTAGCCTTAGGTTGGTCCCCAATGGGGACTGTGGGAAATCGGGGCCCCATTTTGGCCGTGCCGCAGTTATAGGTTTTTTTGTGAATCTAAGGCGACACATGTTTGAGTCCCGACAGATCGGGACGAGTTTGTGACGCCGACCGCAAAAAATCCTGTAACAAGGAAATCCCGTTTTACGGGACCGCGCAAAGGGTGCCTTTTCTTTGTTACTTTCTTTGGAACAAGCAAAGAAAGTAAGGCAAATAATGTTTTTCAAACAATTAACTTAAACACCGAAGCACTGAAAGCTTATCGAGTCACACGACAAAAAGCCGAGGTTTAATCTTATAATTAAACCGACGATTCAAAAACGTAAACCCGCCTTCTAACCCAATAACATACTGAGACATTCAGATGTTTTACTACTCATTTAATAATTTTCTTAGGGAACGGTTCGGTGAAAGGGTACAAAAAATCACCCTTGACGCAGGCATGACCTGCCCGAACCGGGACGGCACCAAGGGGACTGGCGGCTGTATTTACTGTGACCCAAGGGGATCGGGCAATGACGGCAGAAAAAAATATCCGGACATCAAATCCCAGGTCATCGCCGGAAAGAACTTTCTTTCAAAGCGTTATAAGGCAAAAAAGTTTATTGTCTATTTTCAGTCCTTCAGCAACACCTACGCCTCTGTGGAAAAACTAAAAGAAATGTATGACCATGCTATTTCTGTTCCGGGAGTGGTGGGGCTTTCTGTTGCCACCCGGCCGGACTGTCTCTCAGAAGAGGTTCTTGACCTTCTCTCCGGCTACACAGACAAATTAATGGTATGGCTGGAACTTGGAATGCAGTCATCCTGTGACGCGACCTTAAAGCGGATAAACCGCGGCCACACCTATAAAGAATTTTTAAACGGGTTTGAACTTGCGAAAAAACATCCCCTGCTTATCTGTGTTCACATCATTATCGGGCTTCCCGGAGAACAAAAAAAAGAAATGCGGGTAACGGCCGGAGAACTTGCAAGGCTTAAACCAGACGGTGTTAAAATACATTCTCTTTATATTTCAAAAAACACAAAGCTTGAAGAAATTTATCATAAAAAAGAATTCGTTCCTCTTGAGCAGCACGAATTTGTAAATACCGCATGTGATATCCTTGAGATCCTCCCTGACAAAACAGTGGTTCACCGCCTTACGGGCGATCCCGTACCCGGCGAACTGGTTGCACCAGAGTGGGCCGGAGACAAGCACCGGACACTTCAGCTGATAGAAAAAGAGATGGAAAGAAGGAGCAGCATACAGGGCTGCTTGGCCGGCACATAATAAAAAAGCCTCCGCACAATTCGGGGGCTTTTAAACTTACGGCTTTTATCCTAGCTCACTCTCGTTTCCTGTTCGATCAGGCCGATCTGAACAGCATAACGTATAAGTTCCACAGTTGAGTGGATATCCAGTTTTTTCATAATGCTTCCCCGGTGATTTTCAACTGTTTTCGGACTGATATATAAAATCTCAGCAAGCTCTTTTACAGGAGTCCCTTCCACCAGCAGACGAAAGACCTGCTGTTCCCGGGCTGTCAGCTTGTCGTATGCTTCATTAAAGTTTTTTTCCTCCTGAGTCGCAAGTCCCTTAAGCCTGGAAATAACTTCTGGCGCAATAGAACTGTCAATGTGATACAAGCCCTTTGACATGGCCTGAAGGCCCAGGATAAGGTTTTCAGTGGCAGAGTCCTTTAACACATAACTTGAAGCCCCGGCCTTAAACGCTTCGGTAATATAGTCGATCTTTGAATGCATGCTCACGATCATAATCTTGATATCTGGAAAATGACGCCGTATTTCACGGGTCAGCTTAATCCCGTTTTTATCCGGAAGCGTGATATCAATGATCATAATTTCAGGCAGGGTCTCCCGTGCCACCTGCATTCCCTCGGCAGCCGTTCCTGCTTCCCCGGTTACTTCAAATCCATTATGAGTTCCGATTATTGCAATAAGTCCTTTTCTAAAAAGAGTGTGATCATCAACAATTACAATGCTTTTGTTTTTAGACATGGCTTCTGCTCCTTATAGGGGATTATTATGTATATCCGTGTTCCTCTGTTTTTTTGTGACTGGAAGCTTATCTCTCCATTAAGAAGTCTGACCCTCTCGTTCAGATTTACAAGCCCCATCCTTTTTTCTTTTACAGCGTGTGCTTTACAGGCTTTAACATCAAAGCCTTTTCCGTTATCCTCTATCCGGATCACAATGTCAGGAAAAGAGGATATCAGCCTTATGACTACCTTGCCGGCCTCGGCATGCTTTTTTATATTGTTAAGCGCTTCCTGTATTATCCTGTAAATGTTTATCTCCATCTCCGGACACATCAGGTTTTCACCAAAGCCTGTTGCTTTGACATCAATTTCTATTTTTTCTCTTTCTGAAAAATCATCACAAAACTTTAAAACCGTCTTTATCAGACTCAGCTGATCAAGTTCAGGGGGACGAAGATCATAAGACATCCTGCGTACGTCTTTTATGCACTCATGAAGCGTTTTTGACATATCACCGACTTTCCGCCGTGTTTCCATGGAAACGACGGTTTCTTCATTAAACAATGTCTGTGCAGCAATCTTTAAGGATGAAAGATTTTGTGCGATATTATCGTGAAGATCTCTTGCAATTTTTTGCCGTTCAACTTCCTGGGCAGTTAAGATCTCAAGGGACAACGCCTGTATTTGTTCTTCAGCCTCTTTCAGGTCCGTAATGTCAACATGCGCACCGACAACACGTATGGGACGGCCACTTGAGTCTGTTTCAACTGATTTACCCCGGGCCATTATCCACTTGTAACCACTGTTTTTTGACTTAAGACGGAACTCATGATTAAAAAATTCCTTTCTCTCCGCCATAAAGTCCTGGCTTGCTTTTATCATCATCATCCTGTCATCCGGATGGATCAGGCTGAGAAAAGTCTCCTGGGTTATGGGTATCTCATAGGGTTCGTAACCCAGCATGATATACCATCTGGGGATAAAGTAAAATTTAGAAGTTTTTACGTTAAAGTCCCACAGACCTTCATTCGCCGCATCAAAAGCCATTAAAAGGCGGTCACCTACATCCGCCAGGTCTTCTTCTCTTTTCTTTATGGTCTCAGACATCCGGTTAAAGGCCTTTGCAAGCTTACCAATTTCATCCCCGGTTGCGATCCTGACCTTTCCAAAAACCTTCCCCTGTTCCAAAGCGTTAACCGATTCGGTTAACTGATTAAGCGGCAGGGTGATGCTTCTGACGATGTAAAATACGGCGATTGATCCAAGGAGGAAAAAGAGAAAAAAAAGTGACAGGCTTTTTAATATAAGCATATTTATCTGCTGCTTAAGATTATCCCTGTTAATTTTTAAATAAGTAAAGCCGATGATATTTGTTTTTTCGACAAGTGATTTTTCATCCAGAAAAATATTGTTTGCATTGTCCGGGTTAATGGAACTTGTCATCACCGGAGAGAAAAATTCAAATGTGTTTTTACCCGAGAAGGAAAAAGAAGAAAAAGAGGAAGAAATTTTTTTAAATACCGCTTTTTTATCTGCGGGGTTTTTTTCATAGGGCTGTTCCAGTACAGCCGGGTCTTTCGTCTGCTTCTTTTCCAGAAGCAGGCCGTCTTTACTGTATACGGCTATCTCAATAATTTCTTTTTGACCTGAAATCTTTTCCACTGCATTTTTCAGCATCTCCCTGTTTTCCGCAAACAACCCTATCCGTGATGTGTCGGCAAGCATCTCTGATAAAAGCAGACCGTTCCTGATGGTGTTTTCGGTAAGAGAATTGCTCTGATGGAAGATAAAAAACGCAATAATAGAAGACGAGTAGATAAACAGAAATAGAATAAATACTGTTATGATCTTTGTTGCGAGACTTTTTTTCAGTATTCTGAAAAAACTAAAACCCATGGTCTCCCCCTCAGTTGACCTTACTGGCTTTTCCCATCACTCCTTCTGCAAGTACAACCCCAAGTTTTCTGGCTACTTTTTGGTTAATCGCAACAACTGTTCTTGCGGCTGCTTTCTGGTTTTCGCATATTACCGCACCCCCCGCATCGGCAAGCTGCTCATATCTTACCTGTTTCCCAGACAGAATATTTTTTGCCATAATACCGGCCTGCCTTCCGACATCCTCCGGATCGATGCCAACAGAGATTAAAGCACCCATCTCAACATATTTTTTTGAAAAGGTAAGCACCGGAAGATTTTTTTCCATGGAGAACAGAAATAAAAATTCAAGTGTCTCGGGGGTAACCGTTGTTGTATCCGGAAACATCCAGTAAGCATCTATTTTGTCTGCCATCTCTGCAATAGCCGGCGGCACCTGTTTAGAATTTTTTATTTCTCTGGTAATAAGGTTAATTCCGGTTTCCTTTGCACTCTCTTTTGCTCTTTTTACCAGAGGACCGGTCTTTTCAGGATCATAAAGAATACCGATATTTTTTATGTGAGGCATAGCAAGCTCAAATGTTCTGAGCTGTTGGTCCTGCGAAATATTAATGCACACACCGGAAAGGCTTTTCTCTTTTTTATGAAAAATACCGGAGTGCATGACCATAAAATAAAGAACGGGAATATCCTTAATACTTTGCACTTCCTTTAAAGCATCAAACCCTATGGCAATTATCATTTCAGGTTTTGTTTTTCTTACTTCTCTTATTATGTTCTTATCTTTCAGATCCGTAAGATATAACCTTTGAACCGATGATTCCGCTGTTTTTTTAAAACCTTCAAGAGCGTCTTCATAGGGTTTTACTCTGCTGCTCTGCAGGGCTGTTATCCTTTGTCCGGCTTCGAAAGACAAGCTAAAGAAAAAAAGGATAAATATCATTAAAACGGTTAAGCTCTTTTTTTCAGACATGATCTATCTAATTTTAAAGGTTATGCCGTCTGCTTTAATAAAGTAGCTGCCAATTGTTTTTTTACTATTGTACTTCTTTTTTTAAAATAAGATATAGGGTAAAACCCTCATTTTTTTCTGGGGGTCACCCCCAGGTTTTTCTGAAAAAACCCACGCTTTTTAGTTTATTTAGCTGTAAACAAACAATCTATATTAACAATGTTCTTTATTTAATAAAATCAAGACTTAAAGTTTCAACGTTTCGGCTTTAAATATAAAATTAATTAAATGTATATATAGAGCCTGTCCCAATTTTGCTTATTTCAAGTTTTAATGGACAGACAGGCAATCACTTAGCCATGTCTATCAGACCATCTGCATCAAAACTGAGCAGCCTGTTTGCTTTTTGACCCAGAAACTCAAA
>Ga0207996_1000619_pt1 | contig 30180 bp, 28 predicted proteins | sample AntAceMetag02UKG_FD_184773 | JGI IMG/M metagenome (GOLD analysis project Ga0207996, IMG submission 184773) | Saline lake microbial communities from Ace Lake, Antarctica - Antarctic Ace Lake Metagenome 02UKG (SPAdes) (version 2) | ecosystem: Environmental > Aquatic > Non-marine Saline and...
CAATGCAGTGGCGGAAAGTTTCTTTGGCTCTTTGAAAAAAGAACGAGTCCATTCAATGAATTACAAAAATAGGGCTGAAGCAAAAGCAGACATAATTGAATACATAGAGATGTTTTACAACAGCTTTCGGAGGCATTGTCACTTGGGGAATAAAAGCCCAAGAGAATTTATGAGGAACTGGCAAAAACAAAAGATAGTCGCATAAAAAAACTGTCTACTTTTACTTGACCATTCCACAGCGTACCTATGCCTGCTGGCTCAGAGACAAAGCAGATGCGGCGATATCGACTCACCTCTGGGCAAGCCAGATCATGTGGCGACGACCACCTCTCCGTCCTCGTGCCCGAACGGTGACCTCTTCAACCGAGAATCCTGCCTGACGCAGCAGCTTTGAAAAGGCAGGGTCTGGACTGGCTGACCAGACAGCAAGAACCCCAGCAGGCTTCAGGGCAGTATAGGTTGCCTTGAGTCCTGCCCGGCCATAAAGCCAATCGTTATCACTTCGAGTCAGACCATCGGGACCGTTATCCACATCAAGCATAACGGCATGAAAAGTCTGCTGTTCCGCCTTTAATATCAGCGCGACATCGCTCTCCTGAATTGTAATTCGACTGTCAGTTAAAGGATGTCCAGCAAGATGTGCCAAGGGGCCCCGGTTCCACGCAACCACTGCAGGGACCAGCTCGGCCACGACCACCTGAGCCTGAGCACCAAGATTCTGCAGCGCTGCCGCCGCCGTAAAGCCCATCCCCAAGCCACCAACCAAAACCTTTGGCGAAGGATGGTTAGCAAGTCGTGCACAAACACGTTCGGCCAAAGCATCCTCCGAGCCGTGAACACGGCTGTTCATCAACTCACAGCCATCCACCCGTATGGAAAATTCAGTATCCCGCCTGTAGAGGTAAAGAGTTTCCGATCCTCCAGGTACCGGAGCACTATCGAGTAATTTCCAGGGGATCATTTAGACACCAATTTTTTTCACTCGCCCAACTGCGCCATTTTCCAGGCGAACCTTAATGCCATGGGGATGACTTGGAGATTTTGTCAGAATGTCTTTTACGATACCTTCCGTAAGGTTTCCGGAGCGCTGGTCTTTTTTCAAAACAATGGAAACCAGAAGGCCAGTCTTAATATCAGAGCGATTCATTCCATCCATAGCAGTTTTTTCTTTGTTTGCATTATTAAAACGAGTAATTTGTGACAGCGACAAGGCCATAACACCAGCTTTCATACTTGGTACTTTGTAACAGATGAAATTAAAGTTCGCGAGACAATCCCAGGATGAAAGTAATTATTGCAGAAAAACCATCGGTTGCACGTGACATTGCAAGTGTACTCGATATCAAGACCTCAAAAAAAGGCTATATAGAGGGACGGGGCTGTGCAGTTACCTGGGCCTTCGGACATCTGGTAACACTTCAGGAACCCGGTGAATATGATCCTGCACTGAAACGCTGGTCATTGAACACTTTACCTTTTGTACCCGAGGAGTTCAAACTCAAGCTGATCACTAACCGGGGAGTTGCCGAGCAGTTTCAGATTATCAAAACACTGTTTGAGCAGGCCGAAGAAATCGTATGCGCAACGGATGCGGGACGAGAAGGTGAACTTATTTTCCGCTATATCCTGGCGTTGTGTAACTGTGAAGATAAGCCGATTCGCCGCCTCTGGCTCAACTCGCTGACACCCGATGCAATCCAGGCAGCATTTAAGGACCTTCAAGATGGCCACGAGTATGATCCACTCTATGCTGCTGCCCGCTGTCGCAGCGAATCCGATTGGATTGTGGGGCTAAATGCAACACGTTACTATACCGTTCGCCATGGACGGATCGGTGGAGGAAATGATCGCGTCCTCTGGACCATCGGGCGCGTCCAGACGCCGGTTCTGGCAATGATTGTGGAGCGTGACGACACCATTCTCCAATTTCGTCCTCAACCATTCTGGGAACTCACCACCCGCTACCGGGAAGTGATCTTCAAATACACCGGGAAACGCTTTGAAAAATCAGAGAAAGCTCAAACACTGCTCGAAACAATACAAGATCAGCCCTTTGCAATAACAGCCATCACCGCCAAAAAGAAAAAGGAACAGCCACCACAGCTCTTTGATCTGACCACATTACAGCGGGAGCTCAACAAACTGCATGGAATCTCCGCAGCCGACACACTCACAGCCACCCAGAGCCTCTACGAAGCCAAGCTTGTCACTTACCCACGAACCGATTCGCGCTATCTCAGTGAAGATATGAAGCCGCGTATTCCAGAAATTCTGGGACAGCTCAAGGCTCTGCGACCTGAACAGATAGCTCCACTAGATCTTGCAAAACTTCCCTTCAGCAACAGGATCATTAACGACAAAAAAGTGACCGACCATCATGCAATTATCCCAACGGGCATAACACCGCGCAGATTTGGACCAAATGAACAGCTCGTCTATGATGCCATCACCACGCAGTTTATCGCGGCCTTTTATCCCATTTGCCTTAAGAATATTACTACCGTTGATGGAATCAGTAACAAAATAGAATTCCAGGCCAAGGGAACACAGGTTGCTGATCCCGGCTGGACTGCTCTCTTCCCCAAAAAGAAAAAAGCCGCTGCAGATGGACAAACCCTGCCGGTTTTTGAGAAAGGTGAAAACGGTATCCACGAGCCCTTGCTACGTGAAGGAAAAACCATGCCTCCCAATCACTTTTCTGAGAATTCACTGCTTGGGGCAATGGAGGCGGCTGGAAAATTTGTTGAAGACGATACCCTGCGTGAGGCCCTCAAAGAACGCGGTATCGGAACCCCGGCAACGCGAGCGGCTATTATCGAAACTCTGCTGCGCCGCAACTATATCAGGCGGGAGAAAAAACAGCTTCGCTGTACCGATATGGGCCGTTGCCTGATTGCACTTATCAGAGACCCATTACTTAAATCACCTGAAATGACAGGCGAATGGGAAGAGAAGCTCAAACAGATTGAACGCAGTGAGCTTGCTCCCGATGACTTCATGGACGGGATCAGCAACTATATCCGCGGCATGATTAACGACAGCAGTAAAGATCTGGACAACAAACGCTGGGGAAACTGTCCACTCTGTGGCAAAGAAATCATCAAAGGAAAGAAGGCTTACGGCTGCTCCGCATGGAAAGAAGGTTGCCTGTTTGTTCTAGAGCCCAGCTGTAATGAAAAAGATCTCTCCCCTAAACAAATCCAGGTCCTCCTGCAGCAGCGTATCCTGCCAAATCCGATTCGCATAAATGACGAACTGCGCATGATTATCCTCTCTACCCAGGGCTTCCCCATGGATCTGCGCCTCCCCTCTGCTGAGCGGCAGAAACACCACAACAAAACAGATCGTCAGTAACCGGCAGACAACTCTTCCACGGGCAAGTCACCTCTGATTTCCCATTATGTAAGCAATTTATTCACTAGAAAAAGATTTTTTGCGATCGGGGAACACTATGTGATAAGGTAATTATATGAGTCTGCAAAGACAGTAGCTAAAGACTTTCCCTTAAAGCTGACAGGTGACCGCTATGAATAAAGGAGAAAAAAGAAACTTCATTCGACTGGACTCACTACATCTGCTTGACTATTTAGTTATAGACCGGGAAGGAAGACAGACCACCTACTCAATGGGCCGAACCCTTGACGTCAGTGAACATGGTCTGCAGCTGGAAGTCACCCAACCCGTAAGCATGGGCGATAACCTGATTGTCACAGTGGGCCTTGAGGACGACCTGATCGATTTGATCGGAGAAGTGAAGTACTCCAATAAAATATCAACTCGCTATACAGTGGGAATTGAATTCTCTGACATCAGCGATGATGGGCTAAGGATATTAAAAAAATATATTATTGCCTTTAATACGCATTGCAGCTGAACCGGTACAACTCCAGAAGGCCTTTTTCAACTTTCCATAAAGAATTAAACTGATGCGACATGGAGATATCTTCGTAAAAAAAACCAGCAAGAAAACGAAACGATACCACTGCCACAGGCAAGCCAGCCAATAAATACAATCTGGTCCTTCCAGCCAAGTGACACCGCCGCCATAGCCATGGCTCCAAAAATAAAATAGGAAAAAATCATGGTTGCGGAAGCTGTGCCGACATCCGTTTTAACCTGATCAAGAACCAGATTATTGGATGGCGGACGGCTCAACCCAAGTGACAGGGTAATTAGCCCCATGGGGAAAGCAAGCTGCCAGGGCCCGTTAAATGGAGTCGCAAGCATCCAGACGCCACCGATAGCTATACCGCCATAGCCTGCGGTTATCATCCGGAATGTTCCAATTTTCTTTCCAAATCGCATACAGATCATGGAGCCCGTCATAAAACAAAAGGCATTGGCCCCAAAAAACAGACCAAAGAGGCTCTCTGCCATCTGAAACCTGCTTATGTAAATACCCGAGGAGGCAGCAATAAAGGCGAACAGAGGTAAACTAGTCAAAGCATTACAGAAAACAAGTCCCACAAGACGATAATTACTCAGAACACGGCCGTAACTCCTGAGTAATGCCATAAATGATGTTGCATCCTCACCACCATGGGTCTCTGCGGTGAAAAGAACCCCCATAAGAGCCACCATACCCATAACTCCCTGACTGATAAAGATCCAGGGCCAAGAAAGGTATTCCATGATCAGACTCCCCACCAGAGGGGCAATCATGGGAGCAAGTGCCATGATTACCGAAATTTGACTGAGTACCTTTTCGCGTTGCCCACTTTCCAATCTGTCTCTTGCCATGACAAGGGAAATAGCAGATGCTGCACCTGCTCCCATTGCCTGAATTATTCGGGCTCCCACAAGCATCCATATATTCTGCGCTAAAGCGCAAAGAAAACTTGCCCCTATAAAGAGCAACAATCCTGCGATAAGCGGTGGTTTTCTTCCAAAACGATCGGACAGGGGCCCATAAAAAAGTAGAGAAATACAGTAGGTGACAAAAAACAGGGTGAGGGTCAGATTGATGATAGCAAGAGGTTGTTCCCAGATCTGCTGCAGATGAGGTGTGGCGGCAAGATACATATCCGTTGCCAGGGGTGGAAAGGCTGTGAGTAACGCCAGCAGAAGAATAAACCGTTTCATGCTTCCCCTCTAAATTCCGTACAGTTGCAGGCAAAACAACAGAACAGCATAAGTGATCGATGAAAAAGCAGTGGCCATCATGACAATAGTTCCGGCAAGATCACCATCGGCTCCCATCTGGCAGGCCATTATATAGGTAGCAACTGCTGTTGGAGCACCAGCCATAAGCAGGCCAATGGCAAAATCCAATCCTGAAATATTTAATAGAAGCATAAATACCGCGGTGATCAGAGGCATAAAGAGCAGCTTCATTGCAGTAGCAAGTGCAGCTTTTGGGATGTCACCTTTGAAACTTGCCAGCGAAAAGCTGCCGCCAATGGAGAGGAGCGCAAGGGGCAGGGTCATTCCCGTGGCAATGTTCAGTGTTCGATCAAGAATGACCGGCATGGGAAGTTGCAGAAAGCTCCACAAAAGACCGACCAGAGAAGCCAGAATCAGCGGATTGCTGACGATCAATCTTATGATTTCTCCGAAACTGGTTCGCTGTTGCTGCTGAGGTAGGACCAGTGCTAAAATCGCGAAAAAATTCAGAACCGGAACCAGAAAACCAAGCAGGATCCCTGCCCTGGTTAAGCCGATATCACCGTAGGCATTAAAGACAATGGCAAGACCGATATAGGCCAGATTGCCTCTGAAAGATCCCTGACAAAAAGAACCATGGACAGGTGCTGGAAAAGAACGCCACTTCCCATACAGATAGGTAATTCCAAAACAGCAGGCAACTCCGCCACTCGTTGCCATAACCAGCTTAAAGTTAAAACTGCTGGAAAAATCCGCGCCCGCTATCTTGTAAATAAGGAGCAGTGGCAGGCAGATATAATAGACCAGTTTATTGACTTCGGAAAAGAAATTCCTGCCCACGAGGCCCAGCTTGCGAATGGCATATCCAAGACAGATAATAAGAAATACAGGGAGAACAATTTCGAGAACATTTAACATTGTGTCATATCTACCTCGGCATCCATTATTCCAGGCTACAGGTACCTGCAATCATTTTTCGTTATGAAAAGCAATAACTGCATCCTTATCCCGGCTCATTATCTGCAGGGCGACTTTTGCCGGAACGACTTCGTAGCCATCTCCTGATTTAACAATTGCCAGCTGTCCACTGCTCAACTCTTCCGCCATGTCATCGGAGATAAAGATACGTTCTATTTTATTCTGCTCAACAAAGTGATATGGGTCGCCACGGTCATCGAGTTCCAGCTTACCTTGCTCTATAAGCTGTTTGACCTGGGCCTTTTGCTCACGCTGTAGTTTTTCTGCAGCCTGCAATCGATTCAGTTCGCGATTCCGTGCCGCCTGAGCAGCCTGTTCCTGTTTGGCTTTGCTGCTTATCTGAGCTGAAGGATCTTCCCCTTTCTGTTTGCGGTTGAAATGTTTTTCACGTTTAGCCTTATTGGCCTGCTTTTTATTGACCAGACCAGCCTTCAAAAGCTGATCCTGAAATGGATTTCCCATGGTTTTTATTTTCCTTACAAAGTAATCTGTCTGATCTGCAAATGAATGGGTACAACAAAACCCCATAACACTTTAATCGACAACACATTCTTACGACAGAAATAAAAAAAGGTAGCCCGAAACTCTCCATGATCCACTTAAATAATATCTCCAAGCAATACGGAAGTCAGATTATCTTCAAAAACTCCAGCCTGCAGATTCTGCCAGGTGTTCGAACCGGACTCGTTGGTCCTAATGGTGCCGGAAAAAGTACCATTTTTCGCCTGATAACCGGTGAAGAAGAGGCGGATAATGGCGACATTTCCTGTTCCAAAAAGACAGTGCTTGGCTATTTTTCCCAGGAAGTAGGGCAAATGTCCGGACGCTCCGCCCTGGAAGAAACCATGTCTGCTGTGGCCGAGGTAATGGCCCTTGCTGAAGAGATCGCAGAAATGGAGACAGCCATGGCGGAACCCATGGCCGATGATGATTTAGCCACCCTGCTCGAGCGTTATGGAGATGCCCAAGAAGAGTTCGAACACCGGGGCGGTTATGATCTTGAAACCCGGGCCAAATCTGTACTCACCGGTCTTGGTATCGGGCCGGATGACTTCAATCGGCCTGTTGAATCATTCAGTGGTGGCTGGAAAATGCGAATCGCCCTTGCAAAGATCCTTACCATCAACCCCGATGTCCTCCTCCTTGATGAACCTACAAACCATCTCGACATCGAGTCTATCCTCTGGCTTGAGGGGTGGCTCAAAGATGAATTCAAGGGTGCACTGCTCATGACCAGTCATGATCGGACCTTTATGAATGCCATTGTCAGTCGAATTATTGAGGTTGCCAACAAAACGGTCACCACCTATGGCGGTAACTACGATTTCTATATGCAGGAACGAGAAATACGTCGTAAGAACCTTCTCGCCAGCCATCGTCGCCAACAGGAGATGCTGGCAAAAGAGGAAGATTTTATTGCCAGGTTTGCAGCACGGGTCTCCCACGCAGCGCAAGTGCAATCGCGTATCAAAAAGCTGGAAAAAATAGAACGCATTGAATTACCACCTGAACAAAAAACCATGCACTTTAGCTTTACAGAGCCTCCCCGCAGTGGGGACGATGTGGTAGCCATGGAAAAACTGGGAAAAGCATGGACACTTGAAGATGGTGCCCAGAAAAACGTATTCAGCGGAATAAGCGGTATGATTCGGCGCCAGGAAAAAATCGCTGTGGTTGGAGTAAACGGTGCCGGAAAATCCACCTTTCTAAAAGTACTCGCTGGAAAAACAGAAGCAACGGAAGGCAGCATCACACTCGGTGCAAATGTATCCGTCGGCTATTTCAGTCAGCACTCAATGGATGTCCTCGATGGAAATAGAACAGTCTTTGAAACCCTTCAGGAAGTGATGCCGCAGGCCCATATTGGCACGATCCGCAACCTCTGTGCCGCCTTTCTTTTTCAAGGTGAAGACGCGGATAAACGTATCTCGCTTCTTTCGGGTGGCGAAAAAAGTCGTGTGGTTCTCGCCACGCTTTTGGCACGTCCTCTCAACTTTCTTATCCTTGATGAACCCACCAATCATCTTGATATGCAATCCAGGCAAATCCTCCTCAACGAGCTGCAAAAATTCGCAGGTACTGTCCTTCTGGTAAGCCATGATCGGCATTTCCTGCACTCACTGGTTGACCATGTCATGGAAATTGACCATGGCGAAATGCGTCTTTATGATGGGGACTATGACTATTACCTTCGGAAATCCCTGGCACTACAGAAATAAAAACACTGGAACTATTCAGCGTGGCAGGATATTACCCTGACTTCTGAGCTATAACTGTTCAGAAGTGCCTCATATTCGTTTATTTATTAGTTTTACCTGACCCCATGTTTACCTGAGTATGATCCGGGCGATACGTGAAACAGGTTGCCTGGTCTGAAGTAAGCATCATTCTAGAATTAATTCCCCATCCGCATCCTTCCAGGATGGTGCTGAAATCCCTTCTGGTCAGCTTATAATAGGCGGCAAAGACAAGCACAGTACCAGAAGAACAGTTTCAAGGTGCAAGCCTGCAAGTGTTTTAGTGATAAAGGCAAACGAAGAACCAATTGCAGCCAGTGCAAAGCCACCTCCTGCCAGTAGTCCAACAGAGGGGGCATCCTTGTTTTTCTTATCCTTTGACTTTTCGTCTCCGCCTATTTTCCAATTCCAATACATCGTTTGTTTCCTAATTGTTAAAAGTTGTTCGTCACTTTCGCCAACGGAACCTATGATTTTGGAATTGATAAAAATTATTTGAAAAGTTTGCGGATACGTTCATAGCCTGCCTTAAGTTCATCGGCGGCAAGTCCAAGGGCCGCGCCAGCATTTTCAGCAGCCTTGCCCGCTTCCTCGGCAACTGGCTTATATTGTTCCAAAAAAGAGTCCCATTTCTTCTCAAGTTTCTCTAATTCTTCAGCAGCTTCTGCCTTTCCGAGATGAGTTTTCAGCTTGATCTCATCACGCAACTGTTCAATTGAAGCCTTCATCTCATCAAGTTTACTTGTTTCATCTGCCATTGTTTTCCTCCGTTATGTTGTCGTTTTTCCTCAGGGGTAAATCACCTTCCACTCTTTTTTCATATCAACGACTGTCCAGCCATTACTCTTTGCCTCGAGTAGCCCTTTGTCAAGACGGCCAATGTGAGAATCTCGGTCATAGGCGAATTCACGTTCTCCATCGGTATGATGGACTATGCCTGCAAAACACTTTTTCTCACTTCCTAAAAGGAGTGTATTGCAACATCTGCAGGTCGCCATCGGAATTGCCAAAAGCAACGATTAGACGACGCCGATATGCTGGTTTATTCCTACAGGCTTTCCGGCTTTATCGTCGTTGAAGTTGAGCTTCGGCTCACGTACCAGAACAGGTTTTCCGTCCCGTATCTTAAATTGAGTAACAATGGAGCTGCCCACAACCTGTTCCGGAGGCCAGATTGCGAAATCGAGCACTCGATATCTTTGTGGCAGATACCAGAATAATCAAGGATATGTCAGATCTGAAAGTAACCCAGTTGCCACAGCAGCAAGGCAATTTCTGTTGCCGTTCCGGGCATCCCCTGACTGAAAAAAAACAGCTGGAGATGAAAGATATTTTTTCCTATTCCCTGGCAGTGATGTGGTTTCCCAGGGTTTTACTAAATCCCCTGGCCTGAACAGCGGGATTGAAACTCAATGACTTCATGGATCTGCCCTGTGCTATGCTTCAGTGTGATTACCTGAAAGTACTCTTTGACATCACCAGCGCCAGTGATGCAACCGGACTGATCACCCGTTCTCTCTTGAACCCTACCCTGCAACAACAGCTTTGTCCTACTGCCGCTATCCGTGCCAAAACTCAACACTCATTACAGCCTGGTCACCCTTGCCCGCTATTCCCAACCACCGGTCGTGCAGATGTTTAAACATTATATGATTGAAGCGGAAGAACAGTGCAACGACAAATCGAAGATGGTTTGAAGAGACACATGCACCTTCCAAACGGACAGAACTGATTATTTGTAGCTCTTCACCGTATAGTGTATCATGGGATATGCGACTAGAGAATTTTGTTGAAATACTACTTTTCCAGAGGTACCAACATGCAGTGTCCAAGCTGTGGAAATAAGCAGAAAAACAATCTTGAATGTGAACGCTGTGGCATCATTTTTAAAAAGTATGCCCTCCGCCAACAACGTCTGGCAGATGTAGAATCAGCAAAACAGGAGCAGGATGCGAAAAAGAACAAATCACTTTCTGGCCTGGCGGTAGGTCTTATCGTCGGACTGGCAATTGGTGGCGGGGCCTTCTTTTACTTTGGAAAGAGTCCCAAAACAATTCCTCCTTCGGCCGAGATCACAGCCGCGCCAACACAACAAAACGTAAGCGGTGTGCAAAACCGGCAAAGGGTGACTACAAAACAAAAAACAACAGCACATCCACCACTGCAGCAAAACAAAGATAACGCACTGGAGGGACTTGCGACACAACTGAACGAAAGCCATCCCGCCAACACCGCCATCGCAAAAGCACGCAATGCCACGGTCTTTATCAAAACTAGCTGGGGAAGCGGCACCGGTTTTTTTGTTACAGACAATGGTCTGATTGTCACCAATAAACATGTACTCCAGATGCAGGAAAAAGATATAAAAGCACTGAATGCCAATGCGGACAAGGGAGCAAAGCTTCTGGCCAGAGAGAAAAAAAGAATACAATATTTGAAGGGTCAAGTCTCACAGATACACGACAAAGCGATGCGCCAACAGCTCAAAGAAGATATCAGAACACGGGAACAGGAATATGCACAGTATGATGCTTTGCATCAGCAATTACTAGGACAGATATCCACCATAGAAACGGCTTCAGTCACCAATGACGTTGAAGTAATACTCATTGACGGCAGCAGCTGGCCGGTAAGTTCCGTTACCATGAGTGATAAACACGATCTTGCTCTTGTATCCATTAATGCTTACTCATCCCCTTACCTTGCAACGTCTCGCAGCGCAAGGGATCAGGGACAAAAAGTCTATACCGTGGGTAATCCTCATGGCCTGAGACACACCGTCACCTCCGGAGTTATCTCCGGCTACAGAACCTACAACGGTGAACTTTACATCCAGACCGACGCCCCCATCAATCCCGGTAACAGTGGCGGCCCTTTGGTTGACGAAGCAGGTAAAGTACTCGGTGTTAATACTATGATCATTCGGGATACTGAAGGAATAGGATTTGCTATACCCATGAAATCTGTTTTTGAAGAATTTGGAAACTATATTTCAGTACAATAGTCGTAAGAGACAGAACAGATGAGTGAAAACATTAACCTGCAATATTTCAAAAAACGTCTCCAGGAACGACGGTCAGCGATCCTGACGGCTCAGGAAGCCAAGAAAGAAGGTACCGAGCCAATCGAGCTCGACCAGGCACGAGTCGGTAGGTTGTCACGAATGGATGCCATGCAACAGCAGGCGATGTCCCAGGCTTCTGACCGGCTTATGGACATTGAGCGACAGCGTATCAAAACAGCATTAAAGCGTATAGAATCTGAAGAGTATGGATACTGCATTCTCTGCGATGAAGATATTGCGATAAAACGCCTGGAATTTGATCCCAGCATCTTAACCTGCATCACCTGCGCTCAGGAAGCAGAGAGAAAATAAGTAGTTACCAGCCCGTATTTCTCACGAGTTGAGATGGCTGCATATGCGAGGAACGAGCCAATAGGCCATAGTTACCTATGCCTGTTGGCTCAGAGACGAAGCAGATCCGGCGATATCGACTCGCCTTGGGTGCTATTTTCAGTGCCCCCTTGAGGGGTAAACATTTTGTTAGTTGAGCAAATTATTAATTACTCGATATTTTTAAATTAAGACAAATTGTTAACGAATAACGAACAAAATGTTCAGGAGAAATGCAGGCTAGAAAGTACTGTGCAAACACCACAAACAAGTCCACTCTTTGGAAAACAGCAGTCCACCCATATCAAAGGGGTGGCTATTATCATGCTGATCTTGCACCATCTTTTCTTTCTTCCCTCTAGCAACCCTTGGTTTACCAGCATCCTGGGGAATCGCTGGGGTGGCATTGAATTTTTTATATCATCGGTCAGCAAACTCTGCATCCCGCTGTTTTTCTTTGTCAGCGGCTATGGTATCTGGCAGGCTTCCCGTTCCGACCAACACCTCTGGAAAAGCACCTTCCGTCGCCTACGAACTATCTATACTATCTATATTGTTAACGTAGCAGTGACAGTGCTCCTCTATTTCTTCGTAAACGGGTCTTGGGTACTGCTGTCAAAAAAAGAGGCTGTTAAAACGTTTCTTGGCATCGATGTCGCCATTAATGGCACCTGGTGGTTTTTTATTATCTATGTGGAACTCCTTCTCCTCACACCTCTGGCAGTTCTTTTTGTGAGAAGGTTTCCCTGGCTGTTTCTTTTATTTCTTTCCACTTTTGTCTACCTGTTGTCACCTGAAAGCGGCTTTACTGTTTTGGCAAATCTGATAGAAAAACTAAACCTCTCCACAATAATGTACGAACACTTCCCCCTGAATAACCTGTGGCTCAATCAGTTCTATTTTTTCACAGGATTCTGTCTTGCCACTTCAGGTCTTTTCGAAACCGCCCTTCAGGGAAGCATAAAAAAATTATTCCAGCCATTTCTGCGCAGGAGTATTGCCCTTACTCTTATTAGCGCAATTTTTTTCTTTCGCTATTATCTGATAGATATTAGCTCAGTACTTGGAATTTTCTCAAAGGAAGGACTTGATATCTTCGAACGCACTCTTATCTATTCCAGGGCCGATTTTATTCTTAGCCCCCTTCTGATATATGCAATTGTTCTTCTCTTTCACCGGCAAAGGTTACGAATGCTCAGTTTTCTGGGCAATCAGTCCGCGCCAATCTGGCTGATCCACGGAACCATAATAGCCTTGATACTACAGCCCATGAAAAGCATTCGGCCCTGGTCACCGTTTGTCTTTCTTCTGGTCTTATCTCTTTGTGTACTCTACGCCCTTGCCTATTCGTCTGCAGCCCGATGGCTGCGAAAACAGTTAAGGTGAAGTTTCCTTTTGCACTCCGGCTTTATCTGTCTGACGTTCCCGTAGAGACTTAAGTTTTTCAACAACAATTGCTGCCCGCTTCAGTTTGCCTTTTACAACTTCATTTTCAGGCTCAAGCTCAATAATATTTTGCCAGGCTCTAACGGCCTGTTCGTACTCTCCGGCACGATAAAAAGTGTTTCCAATTGACAGTTCTTCCTGAACATACTCCTTGATTTCCCGATCCAAACGCTCCTGCAGAAGTTCCACTGCCATGGTTTTCTGCACCTCAGGGGTCAACTGCAAAAGATGATGTCGAGCCTCTGCCAGCTCACCATACGCCATTGCTTTATTAAATGATTCAATACTCGCCCTGTTTTTCTTCTTGGCTATTTTTTTTCTATCCTTATTTTTCTTAAGTATCCTTGCCTGGATGAAACCGTCCAGACGATTCATCTGGGATTTTGCCTCCGGGTCCGGGGACAATTGAACGACCAACGGGACGACACGACGAGCCATGGCAAGATTTTTTTCTGCAAGCATCTCTTCACCAAGCCGCAACAACTGCAAAGCGATTTCTTTGGCATCATTTCTGGTACGGAAATATCTCCATTGAATACCCATATCATCCGGGTCATTGGCATGAAGATCCTCTAAAAGTGGGAGTTTCTTTTGCAGCCACTCTCCCGTTACAATTAACTCTTCACGCTCCAGAGCATCTAACTTTTTTTGAAAACGTAGAAGCATGGCCTGCTGCGCAGCAACCAGGGATTTAGATTTTCCACTCTTTTGCAATGCTTCACGGTACGTGATCTTAGCTGCTGGCCATTCGTTTTTCCGTTCCTGTTTTAAGGCTCTGGCAATAGTCTTTTTTTCGTAGGATCGAAGTTCATCCAGAATCAGCTTGCGTCTTTTCTCAATTTCCAGTGCCTGGGGGTACTCTTTTGGAGTATCTGCGATCAGAGCAAGGGCTTTGCCAAAGTCCTGATCAGACTGGTAACTATCAAGAAGGGCAAGACGATCTGTCCCGGAACCCAAGGGCCCAAAATAAGCACAGCTTTGGAGAAACATCAGTAAAAGGACAAAGAGAAAATACTTCATAGCTGGATCAGTGAACCATTCCTAAAATGTTCATATCGGCAAGTTCGGCAGAAGAGATCTGTTTCAGTTGAGACTCAATTTTCCATATTTCAACGGGTGTGGCCTTTCCACGAAGCCGGATGGTCTGGGCGAGACTGGTTTCATACAATGTGGTCAGTGAAAGAGAATCATGCAGTTTTCGGGTAACAAGTATCTCCCCTGCAGTTGCGATGGATGAAAGCCTGGCGGCAAGATTTACGGCATCACCTATCACCGTATACTCCATACGTCTTTCTGAACCGATATTCCCGGCAAGCATAGTTCCGGAATTAATAGCAACACTGAATTCCACCGTAATCAGTCCCTGATCGTAGCGCTGCTTGTTAAATTCCGCGACTACCCGTTGAATTTCCATACCACAACGCACCCCGTTCAAGCCGTGTTCCATATCCTGGACAGGGGTACCAAACAAAATCATCGCACAATCACCAATATATTTATCGACATGCCCCCTATGATCCCTGGCAACCTGATCAACAAGAGTAAAATAATCATTAAGGAGGCTGTTCAATGACTTCGGATCAAGACTTTCACTCAAACTGGTAAACCCCGAAATATCAGCATAAAGCACCGTTGCCTCCACATGGCTACCACCAAGACGATTTTCCGTATCGTTCATCAGAGTAGATGCCACATCAGGCGAAACATGGCGGGAAAAAGTCTGTTCCACATGTTTTTTCGTAGAAAGGCCCTCGGTCATGGTATTCAAAGAATCCATTAGCTGGCCCAATTCATCTTTACGGCAATCCTCGAAGCGAAACTGGTAATTACCCTGAGAAATTTCCCGGGTTCCATCCACAAGCTGCCGAACGGGACGAGACAAACGTCTCCCAATCAGAGTAGCGACGACAATACCCAAAGCAACCATAAGGACAGTAATAAGGACAATCGTTCGCAGGGTATGTCCATAGGCCGCTCCCATAAAAGAACGATCAAATGTGATGAGACAGTATCCAACCGTCAAATCTCTATAAGCAATCGTGGTAACATAGGAACTCAGATCAATATTTTTTTCTTCCCCCAGCGCCCAGTACAGAGGTTGTCCGATATGAAAAGCAGCCGGATTCGTCAGGGGAATAATCCCAATACTGGAAAGTATACTTGAGCGATCCGAAAATATGGCAACCCCCTCTATTCCCTCATTATAAACCAGATTAGAAGTGAGTTGATCCAGAGCCTGACGATCGTCTGCCAGTACGGGCTCAACGGCGGCAACAGTCAACTGATCACTCAGAGCTGTTGCGTAGGCATCTGCCTGTCGATCGAACACATGGCTCTGATTACCGAGGATCAAGAGGCTCAGCAATCCCATACCGACTATAATGACGGCCGTGATGATACATGCCAGTTTAACGGCAATAGATGAGGAGAAGAAGCGCTGTCTGCCCTCTGTCAGTGTCATTTGCTCATTCATAATATGGTGAATAATACCTGCGTATTCTTCTTGTTCTCATCCTTCGTTCATTGTATCCTTTATATTATAATACACGGACAAATTCAAAATTCATCTTATTATACACCATGGAACGAATAACATATACTGACCACCGCTATCGGACCCCTGCCAATGCAAGTACTTTCTGGGGAAGACTCTTCCCGTCAGTCTCATTCTATACCAGTTTCCTGGCTACTGTTTATTTTTCCAGCAGAAAAGCACAACAGGGAAACTATGACGACGATGCGTGGTGTCAATCCAGCTACAACATACTGCAGGCTCTGGAGCGAACTGGACTCCAGGTATCGATAAGTGGGATTGAACATCTGCAGGGACTGGATTCGCCCTGCGTCATTGTGGGCAACCATGTCAGTATGATGGATACTGTCATTGTCCCGGGTATCGTTGCCCAGGAAAGACCAATGACGTTTATAATCAAAGAGAGCCTGATGGAGTATCCGGTATTTAAGCACGTGATGCGCTCCCGTAACCCCATTGCCCTCGGAAGGAAAAATGCCCGGGAAGACTTGAAAAAAGTAATGAGTGAGGGACAAAAACGCTTGCAAGAGGGTATATCTGTTTCTGTTTTCCCACAGACCACACGGGGGACGGATTTTGACCCCAGACAATTCAACAGCATCGGGGTAAAACTTGCATTAAGGGCAGGTGTTCCTGTACTGCCCCTCGCCCTGAAGACCGATGCCTGGACAAATGGTAATATCATTAAAGATCTAGGAAAAATTCACCCGGAAGTTTCAACACACTTTTGTTTCGGTGCCCCCCTAACAGTGGAAGGCAAAGGAAAAGAAGCCCACCAGCAAGTCATCGATTTTATCAGCAGGAAGCTCAAGGAGTGGCAATAAGCGCAAAGGCATCTGCTGCCAGCCAGCCTCTTCGTCCAGCCTCATCGACGATAAGAACATAGTTGTTGTGTGATTTTCCGGGGTGTAGCATACGTCCTTCCTGAATGGTACCAATGGAGGCGGCGGAGTCAAAAGGTGAGACCCTGAGTCGTGCATCCGAGGCCACAACCACCCCATCCTGCCAGTGCTGATATTGCCCAACGGTACCAACACTTGCGACTCCTACGACAAAGAGAAAGGAAGCAGCAAAGCCATAGCGTGTTCTTCGTTTAGATACAACGGATTCCGGTAACAGTAACACCACCACAAAAAACACACAGGCCGTGGCAGCCAGCCCCAGCCACTGATTCAGGCCAAGAAAAGAGACAAAGCGCTGCAGATAGGACTGCTCTTCCTGAAACAGTCCTTTATCCCTACGTACCAGCTCAAGATTTCCCCGGATATCAGAATCCCCGGGTGCTAGTCGAAGAGCCCGCTCATAGTTGAGGATAGCCCTGCCGCTTTGACCATCCTGGGCATAACTGTTCGCCAGATTATAGAGGAGTGGTGCTGACATTCCAAATTTGACCAAAGACTCAAATTCCCGGATCGCCGCCTGATAGTCCCCCCTGCTATAGGAAGAGGCAGCATCTTGAAACTGGACCTGCATACCTCTCTCATTTGCCAACACAGGATGCGAGACAGTTATGAAGAAAAAACAGAGGGAAAACAGAATTTTGAGAAACAAGTCTTTCATACCATGCCTTCCAGTTCTTTTTTTAAATCATCGACAAACCCCTGCATCTGCTGGGAATTTAACCCATGACCGCCATAGGCACTTTCATCGGCAGCACTGAATATTGTCAAAAGTGGTGAGTCGCCTGGTAACCGCTTTTGCAGGTCAGCATATGTAATTGCACCCGCCTCTGTTTCCCAGACAAGCCCAAGCTGCTCCTGAATGGCTCTTCGACAGGCAGCCAGAAAGCCTCTAGCATCATTCATTGCAAGTGCCTCCTCGATCTCTTTCACACGTAACAGAAGTAAATGCTTCATTGCCTGATTTCTTTGCAGACGCGGGTTTCCTGCATATCGTGCTGCTCTTATTTTTATCACCAGCACCACGAGTAGCAGAAGAATAAACAGAGCGGTCAGCACCTGAAACCATTTCTTTGCAAACAGAGGTGTTAACTCCTGCGTAAGCCCCCCGGAAGACAATTGTAAAGGGGCAAGTGTTTTCATTGGTTGTGCAACTGCCTCCATAGTATCAGTAGCTTTTGTTTCCTCTTTTTGCTGAACCGGATCCTCCTTCACAGGTACAGGTTCCGTTACCTCCGTTTCCAAGCCCTGGATACTCAAGGGAATAGGATCTGCCGCCAAGGTTTTGTATGTGGCAGTCACCGGATCAAAATAGCTGAACTCGATAGCCGGGATTTCCCGCAGCGTCTGATCTTTTGCAACAAGTGCCTGTTCGAAGACCTTCTTTCCCTGGCCAGGTCCTCCATCTTTTAAAAATTCGGATGAAGGGGTGTAGGTTTTCCAGCCCTTCTCTGTACGCAATTTCGGCGCCTGAACCCTATCAAAATTCCCCTGGCCACTCACAGTCATGCTAAGGGTAATGGGATCACCTGGTGCCAGTTCAAGCGGACTTGCCGTGACCGCGAGACGAAAATCTCCGATAGCACCACTGAAATTATCCGGTTTCCCAGCCACCGGCAGAGGAAGTACGGTCAGATTCAGTGCCGGGCTCGCAACCTTCACCGCTTTTTGGCTATACGAAGAAAAGAAATTATTAAAAAATGGATCATGGCCACCAAAAGGATTACTTCGCTGTTCCGGAAGAAGAAGAGTTGCGGCAAGTTCAACACTAAGCTGGTGCTCTCCCTCTTTAATTCCTGAAAGTGCTGATTGCCAAGACAAAACCGTGTAGCGACTGTTATTCACAACTTCCCTGGCCTGCTCCGGTTCACTGGCCAACTGCTGCAGAACAAAACCCTCTCCCTGCAGTTGTGGCAAGCTGTTTAGATCTGCCTTAATGCCATCACGAAAATAGACTTTTATCTGCACCGGAACAATCTCACCGCTATAACTTTTTTCTTTGTCCAGTATCACTCGAAGGAAGGCAACCTTATCCGCCTCTCCCGAACGAAGCCTGGCAGTGGAGGAAGATCCAGATGAAGTCTGAGGCTGTGACGCAGCAGTTTGTGAAGGGGTCACTTCAAAATTTATGGGACTGGTCGTAACAGTTCCCTCATTGGTAACGACTTGTATTGCTGGAAGACTAAAGCTACCGACACGAAAAGCCTCCACAAGAAACAGAGAGGTAACAGAGGCAGAAAATGACCCGTTAACAAAAGTCCTTTGAGTGGACTGGCCGCGTTGATGAAAACGGAGTCCTTCGACCTCTGGCATCTGTGGCTGCGATGACCGTGCCCCTGTCACAGTAATGCTTAGGGCTGCTGCACGATCCAGTGGAAAACTCAAAGCATTCAGTGTCGCTGAAACCTCCACTGTAGCGTATGCAGATTGCACAGCCGGCAATGTAAACAGAAGAAAAAACACAGCTAATATACGAATAATTCTGTTGTTTGAAGCAGATTCTCTAGCCTTCATTACCAATCCTTTGATATTTTCTGATCTCTGGTACCACTGGAAATTGCTGCCGGAACAAAATCAAGTTCACCTGTTTCATCCTTTAAACTGTTCAGCAACTGTTTTGCCTCTTCTTCTGTCATCTTCCCCTGACTCCTGCGTTCCATGGCTCTTGCTGCTGCTTCCTGCTGTTCTTTTTCTCTGGCAGCTTCCTGTTCCTCAGCGCCCTGCTCATCTTCCCCTTGCTCTTCTTCACCGGCAGATGCATCTTTTTGATCCTGTTCTGCCTCTTCGCCTTGTTTTTCAGACTCAGAATCCTTTTGCTGCTCCTGTCCCTCTTCCTGACTTTCCTGTTTCCCGGAATCGTTATCGGACGACTTATCCTCCTTAGTCTGCTCCCCCTGGTCCTTGCTCTCCTTCTGATCCTGATCGCCCTGTTGTTCTTTCTCGTCATCGGACTGTTGATCCTGATCTTTCTTTTCCTGATCCTGCTGTTCCTGCTGTTTCTTCAGCTCCTCAAGAGTCGTTTTTACAAGATCAAGGTTATAGTGGGCATCATCATTCATGGAGTCGAGCTGGAGAGCACCATCAAAGGAAGCCACGGCCTCGGTCCACATTTTAATAGTATGCTGTGGGTCAGTTTGCAGCGTTTCATTTCCTCTCTGGAACAGGGCATTACCACGATTATAATAGGCCTCTTTCTGAAGCTCCAGATCATCACTTTTCAGGGCTTCGCTGAATGCCTTGGCAGCATCCTCAAACATATTATTTTTATAGGCCGCAGTTCCATAATTGTAGTGGAGTCTGGCATCGTTTGGAGATTCCTGTAACAGTTCATCATAAACCATTGATGCTGTAAGAAAATCTCCGTTCCCGTAAGCATCTTCCCCCTTTGAAGCTTCTGCCTGCTCCACAGAAACAAGAGCCCCCAGTCCAAAGAGCAGTAACAAAACGGCCGCCATCTTCTGTTTGTTTCTACGCCCTGCTGTCTTTATAAAGGGAATTCGTAAACCACGCGCGGATTTTCTGCCTCCAAGCAGAAACTCAAACATAAGGAGAACAATGGCAGCGCCCAGAGGCCACACAAATCGTTCCAGGGCAACCTTATGTCGTTTTTCCGCCACTTCTTCCTTGGGAATAAGGGACAATTTTTTCTGGTATATGGTCTGCAACCCTTCACCTCTGCTCCCAAGTGGTACATAGAGTCCTCCGGTAAGCTCCGCGATTTGTGTCAGCATGTTTTCATCAAGGCGGGAGGTAATAAAGTTACCAGACTCATCTTTGACAAAACCACTCTTACCGTCCCGGTTAAAGGGTATCAACTCCCCTTCACTACTTCCCACCCCAACACTGTAGATGGTCATGCCCTTATCTGCTGCTGCCGTTGCAGCCTTTAACACATCTCCCTGGAGATTCTCACCATCGGTGATAAGGACCAGAATCTTGTGGTTCGCCTCGTTGGAAAGAACTTTTTCGGCTTCAGCAATTACGGCAGCCAGATCAGTTCCGCCTTTAGGGATAATTGTTGTGTCAATTGCCCCCAGTGAACTTTCAAAGGCGCTGTAATCTATGGTCATGGGACACATCAAAAAAGCAGCCCCTGCAAAGGGCATAATTCCAACCCTGTCCCCCTGTAACTGCCCGACAAAATCCAAAATGGCAAATTTTGCCCGTTTAAGACGATTGGGACTCACATCTTCTGCCAGCATACTTTTTGAGGTGTCCACGGCAAACAGGATATCAATTCCTTTACGCTTAACATCTATCCATTTATAGCCGTATTGCGGTCTGGCAAGTGCTGTAAAGCAGCAGGCAATCGCTGCAAGAAGAAGGATTCTTTTCAGAAGACGCCTTTTGGAAGAAACATTACTGCATAACTTCCCAAGCAAATGGGGGGCTGCAAATACCTGCAGCGTCTGCTCTCTTCTCTGCGCCATTTTTGTATACAAAAAAATCAGCAGAGCAATAACGACAGCACCGACAGAAAACCACAAGGGAGTTCCAAATGTAATTATTTCACTCATGGTAAGCGTTTCCTCCCGAGGACGATCTCAAATCCCAGAAGAAAGAGGGCTGCAAAGACAAACCAGGAGTAGAGCTCCCGATAATTTTCAAACTTCTTGATATTTCTGGTTGTGGTTTCCATGGTATTAATCTCTTTATAGACCTTCTCAAGAGATTTTGTATCCGTGGCTCGAAAATAGCGCCCTCCAGTCATTTCAGCCACCTGCCCCAGAATTTCATCATCAATATCAACGGTGACTCGCATAAGACGTTTGCGCCCGAACCTGTCTGTTACAGGCATTGGAGCTTCACCCCGCGTTCCTGCACCGATTGTATACACCTTGATGCCAAGCGTTTCGGCGGCTTCAGCTGCAACCAGAGGTGGCACTGTACCGGCATTATTCATTCCATCGGTAAGAAGGATCATAATTCGCGATTTGGCATCACGATCCCGAAGTCGGTTCAGCCCACTCCCAATAGCCGATCCAATGGCTGTACCATCCTCAATCATCCCAATGGAAAGAGAATCCAGACGTTGTACAAGCCAGTCATGGTTAAGGGTAAGAGGGCTTACCATATAGGGGCGACCACTGAAGGCAAGCAGACCGATACGGTCATTGGGCCGCTCCATGATAAAGGTGTTCATAACAGATTTCACAACATCAAGCCGGTTTGCTGCCTTGCCCTTCAGGGTAAAATCCAGTGCCTCCATGGAACCGGAAACATCTACTGCCAACAGAATATCAATACCGCTGGCTTCAATTTCGGTAGTGGTATTTCCCAGCTGGGGACGTGCAAAGGCCAGAATGAGCAATCCCAGGCCCAGAAGGCGAAGAGCTGCAATTAAGTTACCAGGCCCAGTTTTTCGCCCTTCAGCCAGGATAGAAGCAATGGATGTGGATGAAAAAACAAGCGCAGGTGCAGCACTGCGCCTGCCGCGAAAGACGGCCAGCAGAGGTAGCAAAGAGAGAAGCCATAGAAATTCCGGGTGTAAAAATCGCATCCTTTTATTTACCCCCTTCCCTGTTCTCGCGAGTGGATTCGATAAAATTCTGTATCGCTGATTCCATTTTTTCCATACTATTTTGATCCGGGGTACAGCGGGCGAATTTTGCCATATCGCACTGCCTGAGACATTCACGCAGGTCGTTGCGGTGCTTCTCTGAAAACGTTATTTGAGTGATCCCAAGGTTGCCTGTCAGGTATGAAAAGAACTCTTTCGTGGTTTGTCTGGTGCTTTGAATATGAAAACGCTTTTCGATATAGCGTCGCAGGAGATCAGAGACTTCCTGGGCATACAGCAGGGCCTGTCCTGCATTCATTTCACTTCTGGCTTGCCTGAGATCCGTCAGTGCCGTTTCATGGGCAAAGGGAAGAATGACGGGTTTCTTTCTCAAGCGAAAAAACCAGAAGAGCAGAGCTGCCACAACCAGAAACCCGACCAGACCTGCAGCAAACAGTGCATAGTTTGGATCTTCCGGCAACAGCAGAGGAGGATGAATATCGCGTAATTGTAACTGGTCCTGATTCATCTGCTCAGCCTCCGACTTCTATTACCAAAGAAATTCAACAATGGCGGTACATAGGACTGGTCAGTGGAAAGATCCAGAAGATCGACACCTGCGGAACGAATGGTTCTGTGGAGAACTTTTTTTCTTGCAGATGCAAGCTCCGCATAGCCTCGACGTACAGATGGATCAGAGGTGTTGAGCTCAACCTGAGCACCACTTTCAGCATCTTCAATGGTGAGCCAACCCACATCGGGCAGAGCATGTTCACGTGGATCTGAAATAATCATGGCGATTAAATCATGGCGACGATTGCTTACCTGCAATTTGACCTGCAGAGCGGCCAGGGCCTCTTCAAAATCACCGGGAAGACAAAAGTCTGAAATAAGAAAAGTCACACATTTTCGTTTAGCCACTTCATTGACAAAATCAAGGGGAACAATCAGATTTGTTTTTCGCCCCTGAGGCTGAAAAAATAGGATCTCTCGAATAAGCCTGAGGATATGCGATCGTCCTTTCTTCGGTGGGATATAGAGTTCCACAAAATCAGAAAAAAGGACCAGGCCAACTTTGTCATTATTACGCACAGCAGAAAAAGCGAGCACCGAGCCAAGCTCAGCCATAATCTCACGCTTGGAACTGGCAGCTGAGCCAAAATCTCCCGAACCGGAGATATCGATCATCAGCATAATAGTGAGTTCCCGCTCTTCGGTGAACTTTTTGATATGGGGTACACCCGTTCGTGCGGTGACGTTCCAGTCAATGGTCCGAATTTCATCTCCCGGCACATACTCCCGTACCTCGTCAAAATTCATACCGCTTCCCTTGAAGACGGACTGATAGCTTCCAGCCAGGGTATCATTGACCAGCCTACTCGTTCGCACCTCTACCTGACGAACTTTTTTCAGGATTTCTTTGGTGATTTGCTCTTCCATAGTAATTTTAAGGCACAGGAACGGTATCAAGAATTTTTCGGATAATATCTTCTGTTGTTATTGCCTCGGCCTCGGCTTCATAACTGATGCGAATACGATGCCGCATCACATCCATTGCAGCCGCTTTCACATCATCGGGTGTCACATAGCCGCGTCCGGCCAGAAATGCCAGAGCACGGGACACAGCTTTCAAATTGATGGTTGCCCGCGGCGAGGCCCCTGTCTCTATATAATCGTGAAGCTCAAGCTGAAAACTTTTAGGATCACGGGTGGCACAGACGAGGGCTACGATATAATCCTTAATTTTGTCATCCATATAAATGGTATCCACCACCCTGCGGGAGGACAGAATATCATTCGGGCTAACAACGGGATTTACCATGACCACAGAATCGGTGTGATTAACAGCATCAAGAATCATACGTTCCTGGGTCATGGATGGATACCCCACAATCACCTTCATCATAAACCTGTCAATCTGAGCTTCAGGGAGTGGATAGGTTCCCTCCTGCTCAATGGGATTCTGAGTGGCAAGCACCAGAAACAGCTCTGGTAAGTGAAAGGTCTCATCACCTATGGTGACCTGTTTTTCCTGCATGGCCTCAAGCATGGCGGACTGCACCTTGGCAGGTGCCCGATTGATCTCATCAGCCAGAATAAGGGATGAAAAGATCGGCCCCTTCTTGACTTCAAAGAGTGTATCTTTGGGATTATAGATCTGAGTTCCAATGATATCGGCAGGCAGCATATCAGGAGTAAACTGGATACGTTGAAAATCTGTCTGCACAACCATGGCAAGAGTTTTCACTGCCAGTGTCTTGGCAAGTCCCGGTAAACCCTCCAACAAGATATGTCCTCCAGTGAGCAATCCCACAAGGAGACGCTCCACAAGATGTTCCTGACCGATGATGGACTTGGCCATTTCCCGGCGCAACAGAGCAACCCAGGCAGAACTTGCAACAACGGATTCATTAATGGCCTGAATGGAAGTATAGCCTTCCTGCCGTGCCGGTCCAGACGGAAGAGGTGAGGGTGGAACTGTTTCAACTACTGTATTTTGCTCATTCATAGAGACTCCTTCTTTTACAGAATAGGGAAATTTATTATTTTGAGGATGGATGTTTAACAAATTGAACGTATCTATTCAGCGGGGCACGATATTGCCCTAACTTCTGAGCTGTATCTGTCCAGAAGCCCCCGGAAACGGGACTTCAGTCCCGCCGATTACGCTTTTGAGCAGGGCTAAAGCCCCACTTCCGGGAAAATTGTGCATCAGGTGCTGCCTGAAAAAAATGCCCAAATTATTTATTAATCATTCCTTAGCGTTCCTTAGTGAAAAGAAAATAACACAGAAACATTACCGGAATATTACGAGAACATTACAATGATGTAATCATTCAATTTCTCCAAAGGTATCTTCATATCTCTATCATTATTTGAATAACAGCGGTAAAGTGCTCAACGGTGGTTTTTTCCCAAGCACAAAAGACCCTGCTTATTCACTTTCACAACAAGGTATCCAAACTGAAATCTGAGCCCCTTCGCAATCCCCGGCCATCCCTAAAAAAGCTACTTGGACTCCTAGGGCCTATCTACTACAAACACCGCTTTCGTTTACTTCTAGGTTTACTGGCCCTGCTGGGAGTCAATTTTCTCCAGCTCACAATCCCACGCATTCTCAAAAAAGGCATCGATTCACTTTCGGATGGGACAGCTATCCAGGGTGACCTACTCAATCTCGCACTTCTTATCTGTCTTATTGGAGTCATTGCCACCCTGCTCCGCTTTTGCTGGCGCTACCTGATTATTGGATTCTCCAGACACCTGGAACGGGATCTGCGTAAAAATATCTTCAGCCATGTCATGACCATGGATGGGAGCTTTTTTTCAAGATACAGTACCGGTTCCATTATGGCCCACGGAACCAACGACCTCGCGGCTGTGCAAATGGCCTGTGGTATGGGCCTTGTTGCTGCCATCGATGCATTTGTTATGTCCATTGCCGCCATTGCATTTATGGCCAATATTCATGGAGGGCTTACGCTGCTTGCCCTTCTCCCCATGCCTATTCTGGCCCTGGCCACTCGTCAGCTGTCAGGACGCCTGCACCACCGCTTTGATCGTGTTCAGGAACAGTTTGCAAACATGACCGAGTTTGCCAGATCCTCCATTGCCTCCATCCGTTTGCTGAAGGCCTACACCCTGGAAAAATCACAGGGGAAACGCTTTGCCCATCTTGGCCAGGAATATGTCCACTCCAGTATCAGGGTGGCGATCATTCAAGGTCTACTCTTTCCCATTGCCACGCTTGTTGGGAGTTTCGGCATGCTTCTTGTGCTCTACTTTGGCGGTCGCCTGGTCATTCTGAAAACAATCACCATGGGTGATTTTGTGGCCTTTATCACCTATCTTTATATGTTGATCTGGCCCATCATGGCGGTAGGCTGGGTGGCCAATCTTTCCCAGAGAGGAGTGACATCGCTTCGTCGGATCTACCTTCTTCTATCGGCTACGTCACAGCTCTCACCCGGCAGATCCGATTGCGTTGCGGAGAGCTCCATTTTTCGGTTACAGAAGCTGAACTTTAGCTATCCACAATCAACACGAAGAATACTTGAAGATATCACCCTCGATATTCAACCGGGGATCCTTGGTGTCACAGGCCCCACCGGATGTGGCAAAACCAGCCTCTGTCAGATCCTGGCCCGTTTCTATCCCGTTGCAGACCATACACTTTTCCTGGGAAAAACAGATGTCAACGACCTCTCCCCTGGATCCGTACAGTCCCTGATCAGCTACGTGAGCCAGGAGGCCCTACTCTTTTCAAGCAGTCTTCGTGATAACATTGCCTTTGGGAATCCCGATGCCCCCATGGGGCAAATTATCGAAGCAGCCAAAGCAGCCGCTGTCCATGATGAAATTATGGCTTTCCCCCAAGGGTATGAGAGTATGATTGGGGAAAAAGGTGTCACCCTGTCCGGCGGTCAACGCGGCAGAGTCGCACTTGCAAGAGCCATACTCTGCGACAGACCCATTATTATCATTGACGATGGGCTTGCGGCCGTGGACACCAGCACCGAACAGCAAATAATTGAAAATATCACTCCATGGCTCAAGGGCAAATCTGTCCTCTGGGTCAGTCAACGGATCAAACAGCTTGCCCGAACAGACCGGGTCCTTGTTATGGAGCAGGGAAAGATAAGTGCTCTTGGCCCCTTCGATGAAGTTGTACAGCAGAATGGTTTTCTTGCTGAGATTAATCGCAGACAACGGTTGCAGGGAGAAGACGGGGATGCGTAACTTCGGATATTTCGAGGAAGACTACACGTCAAAGCTCTCCGAAAAAGGATTGTGGTGGCGTATCCTTGGCTACCTGCGTCCCTTCTGGGTTCCCTTTGCAGGTGCAGTTTTACTCTCACTTTTTGTCACCGCCTCAGCCCTTGGCCTGCCATGGCTTATGCAGCAGGCCATTGACCTCTACATAACCAACCCAGCTCTTGATTTTGAGCAACGCATGACGGGACTCCGCGGAAACGTCCTGCTCTATGGAGGACTGATATGTATTGGCTTTATCGCCGCCTTCCTCCAGGTTTTACTCCTTGAATGGATAGGGCAATCAATCATGCATCGCCTGCGCCAGGATCTTTTCAGTCATCTCGTACGGGTGGAACTGCAATTCTTCAATAGCCAGCCGGTTGGCCGCCTGGTAACCCGCCTGACTAACGATGTTCAGAATATGCATGAGATGTTCACCTCCATCATGGTGACCATATTCAATGATCTGCTCCGTATGGCTGGGATCCTCGTCCTTCTTCTCTATATGAATCTCCGCCTGGGACTCTTTCTCTGCCTGTTTGTTCCGCTCGCAACCGTGATTACCATTCTCTTTTCAAGACTTGCCAGAAATCATTTCAGAGCCATACGCAAACAGCTTTCCAGATTAAACGCATTTGTCCAGGAAGCGGTTTCAGGAGTCACACTGGTACAGCTGTTTGGAAGAAGCAATGATCTCAGACAGAAATTCGCAACGCTCAACGATGGCTATCTCACCAGAACCCTCCTCCAGATTCGCCTCTTTGGTACATTTATGCCCATCACCGAGCTGATGAGTTCGCTGGCAGTTGCCCTTATTCTCTGGTATGGCGGTGGAGAAATAATCCAAGAACAACTGACCCTTGGTGAACTAGTTGCCTTTCTCTCCTATATGCGCCTCTTTTTCCAGCCGCTCCGGGAGCTTTCGCAAAAATATTCCATTGTCCAGTCCGCCCTTGCCTCGGCAGAACGGATTTTTCATTTATTAGACACTGATGCTGAAGAAAAAATAACTCCAGAAACACGGAAAGACAAATCCCTATCGCTGCAAGGTGACCTCTGTTTTAATCAGGTAAACTTCTCCTATCTCCCCGACCAGCCAGTTCTCCATTCTATCTCCTTTACAGTAAAAAAAGGTGAGACCATAGCAATAGTCGGATCCACCGGGAGTGGCAAATCCACCCTTATCAACCTTATGCTCCGCTTCTATGAACCAGATATTGGCACTATCAGCCTTGGCGGATATCCTCTCACGGATATACCAAAAAACAGACTGCGCCGGGAAATCGGCGTTGTCATGCAGGAGATGCTGATTCTTCAGGACACACTGTTAAACAACATAGTTCTTGATACCGGAAAAAATCGAGAGGAAGTGACAGAATTACTGCAACAGACACAATTGACTGAATTCGTAAGTAATCTGCCACAAGGACTTGATACGCTCATCGGAGAAGGTGGTCAAGCCATGTCAACCGGGGAGAAACAGCTCCTTGCCATTGCCAGAGTACTGTGCCGCAATCCGTCACTTCTGGTGTTGGATGAGGCCAGTTCGGCCATTGACTCCAAGACAGAAAAACTCCTGGAACAACCACTTGAACACTGCTTTCGAGAAAAAACAGTGCTTATTATTGCCCACCGCCTCTCCACTGTACAACGTGCCGACAGAATCATTGTACTCGATAAGGGCAGAATCATAGAACAGGGCAGCCACGCCACCCTGCTTGCAAAAAAAGGGATCTACAGCAAGTTGGTTGCGCTTGATTTCGGATCAGCACATTCTTAAAAAATCGAATTTCAATAGTTCTTGTAAACCTGAGGACTGTGGGTTGGGTCTGAAGTGAGTTTGGGGGCTTATTGCCGGTTCTTTTTCGTGGTTTGTCCCGCATTCTTGTGCTTACTTTCTTACGATTTCGCAGGGTTACATGATTCACAAGGGCTCGACCCATGTGATATATCGTTACCAGGCTGCCACAGGTTCTTTCCGGTGAGGGTGAAGGTGGCTACCAAAGAAAAGCAAGAAGTTAAGTCAAAAAAAACACTACTCAAAAATAGAGGTTTTCACTATGCAGAAACAAACAGTGAAAGAGAAAATTGCGCAAGTGGTTTTGTCACTGCCGGAAGATGCCTCTTATGATGAAATAATGCGGGAACTGGCTTTTGAGAGAATGGTTGATCGTGGTTTGGCAGATGTTCGTACTGGCCGGATTAAAATATGGCAGAAATAACGTGAAAAAGAGTTAAAAAGGGGTCATGTCTGCTCTTGGCTTTTGCGTGGTTTCATAGGTCAAAAGAAGACTTGACCCCTTTTTTTTATTTTCGTTTTTTGGCTTTTTTATAGACCTGATTTTTGTCCCTTTTGCCGACGGCAATTACATACACAAAAACTTCTTCATCTACAACCTCATACACAAGTCGATAACCACTTGCTCTAAGTTTAATTTTGTAATGATTTTCAAACCCGCAAAGCTGACTACTTGGTACATGGGGTGACTCAAGTCGCTCTTTTATTTTTTTCTTAAATTGAGTCTGGATTGAGTTGTCGAGTTTTTTCCACTCTTTTAGGGCCGTTGGGAGAAATTTTAATTTATAGCTTATCTAATGTTATTTCCACAGCTGATATTTTTTCGTGTTGTCTTTCTTTAACAATTACTCCCAATTGATAATCTTCTATTTTTTCGAGCAATGCTTCGTAAGTTTCTGCCGGGATTAAATATGCAGTTGGTCTGTTGTGATTTAGAATAGCGATTGGTTCACCATCTGACTGTTCAATGAGGGCCGAAGGATTTTTCTTTAATTCTGATATGCTTGCTGAGCAACTTGCTAATACATATTCCATGGTATCACCTATATTTTTAAAAATTTTATTATGTACCAATTATAGGTCTTATTTATGGTCTTGTCGAGTTTTATTATTTCGATGGTTAACGGTCGCTGTTGAGCCGCGAGACTCGCAGGCGTGAGAAGGAAATGTCAGTTTATTTCGTTCTCACGCTGAGACTTGGAATCGACTCCAACGCCGTTAATAGGTGAGCGTGAGCGGGACCTTTCAATGAGTGTTGGAGCGAAACTCAACAGCGACCGATAGGCTGGACTGTGAGTGTAACGGCGCGGAGCTCATGGGAAAGCAGGATTTGCAACACTGAATTTTGATTTACCTTGAAGGAAAAAAGAGAGAGGGAAAGAAACGATATCGTGTCCCCGGATTCCGTTGCAATTGATTATCAATCCATTGCTGCCCTTCGTGACTCTGGCAGTGCGGACAATTTCGATGCCCGCATGAGTGAGGAATAAAACTGTATTGCTGACAATCATGATCAGTGCATTGAACCAGCATATGG
>Ga0207996_1000627_pt1 | contig 29943 bp, 16 predicted proteins | sample AntAceMetag02UKG_FD_184773 | JGI IMG/M metagenome (GOLD analysis project Ga0207996, IMG submission 184773) | Saline lake microbial communities from Ace Lake, Antarctica - Antarctic Ace Lake Metagenome 02UKG (SPAdes) (version 2) | ecosystem: Environmental > Aquatic > Non-marine Saline and...
TCATTCAACTCTTCCCGAACAATTGTTTCAATATAATTGATAACCTTCTTCGCAAGTGGAAGATAAGAATAAATACCCGAGCCGAGTTTTCGCAGCATACCGCTACGTATCATCAAAGTATGGCTCGGAATTTCTGCCTCAGCAGGTTTTTCCTTAAGAGTAGGAATAAATGCCTGAGAAAATCGCATGAAAGCCTCCAGGTAGAATTTGCATTCAACTTTTTTTTGTGGTGTGTTGGTGTCAAGAAAAGCATTCTACACCACCCGATAATCATAACTTGACATATTTATTTTCAAATAAACAAATTTCCATGAATGGAATTAATATGAAAAAGTATGCTATTATAGGGATGCTCATAGTGCTTGCAGCACCATTATACATTTCTGCAATGGATATGTTAATGGATAATAGAGCATTAATAATTAAAGGGAATTTTGAAAAATATCTCATAGAAAATTACCAGGGAAATGACGGATCATATTATCATATTTCTATTCCTGAATATTCATCAACTGCAGAACCCGGAAAGGCGTTACTGCCGCTTTATTCAAAGCTGATTTCACTACCACCAGTCGGGAATTATTATCTTGAGAAAATAGAATATGATTATATCGAAGAAAACATTGATAAATCACTTTTGTACAGTGGGTGGGAAGACAATTCCCCAAAAGATCGAAGCTTCTATGAAAATGATGAATGGTATCCGAAAGATATAGTCACGATCGGTTATCCTGTCATTATGCGTGGATACAGATTCTGCCAGATTTCTATTGCTGCTGTTCAGTACAATCCAGCAAAAAATATGATAAGAGTTTTAAAAGATATTAATGCGAAATTCTCTATGGATGCCTCTGTTACTGATAATCCTCTTAAAGACACAAAAAGTAGACCTTCATCATCTTTCTCGAAAATAGTTTCAGAGCATGTATATGAAGCTCATAAAGAAGGCATCATCGATAATGGCAGTTATCTCATCATCACTCCTGATGCATGTGTGAGCACGCTGCAATCACTTGTGCGGTGGAAGAGAAAACTCGGGCACGAAGTAACGCTTACACCCCTGTCTGAGATCGGTGCATCACCCGATAATTATGACATCAAAAACTATATACAAAATGCGTATCTTTCGTGGGATGTTCCTCCTGAATTTGTAATTTTAGTAGGAGATGTAACAGGATTATATGTTCTCCCATCATTTTATGTTCAAGGAACTTATACGCAGTATGATGTTAGCGATCATGAATATTCATTACTTGATGGAGATGATTATTTTCCAGATATATTTATTGGTCGTATCTCAATTCAGACTCTTATGGAATTAATAACAATTGTGACCAAGATTATACATTATGAAAGCTCTATTACTCAAGGTGAATGGTATAATCATGCATTGATGATTTCTCCTCTGGATGCATATTGGGGAATTTATACATACTATATTACGAAAATGAACGTCAAAGAAAAGCTTATTAATTTTGGATTTGAAGTTGATGAATTCACTTATCCTTATGACTCGGGAGTTCAGAAGCTAATAAGTTTGATAAATGCAGGGTATTCATTTATCAATTATCGTGGTTATGGTTATCATAGTGGGTGGGATACCGTAGGGTATAATTTTTTGGTAAGTGATGATATTGCTTCTTTGAATAACCATTTTATGCTGCCCATGATTACGAGTATAACCTGCGACGGAGGGGACTTCGCTTCTTCGGCAGTACAACAGTGCTTTGGAGAAGTATGGCTTAAAGAAGGATCACCTACTAATCCGAAAGGGGCAATAGGATTTATCGGTCCAAGTGAGCGAGATACTCAGATTGAATGGAATAATTGTATGGATATGGGCATTTATCAAGGAGTAGTATATGAAAATATGAACAGGTGTGGTGAAATGTTGCTGAGAGGAAAAATGGAATTGTATAATAATTATCCTCATAATCATGCCTGGGGAAATTCTCACAATTCAGACCAGTTCTACTTTTATGTGTATAATCTTCTTGGAGAACCGGGATTGAGAATATGGACAGACATCCCAAAAGATTTTACTTTTATATCACCAGATAGTATTCCTATTCAACAAAACTATATTAGTGTACAGGTCGATAATGTAGATGATAAGAATGGATTTATTGTTGCCCTTACTAAAGATGATTCTCTTATTACGAAAGGAATTTCTAATAATGAAGGCTTTGTAACGTTATATACTACCCTTGAGTTAGGAGATTATGAGATTACCGCTTCTAAATATGGTTATTTGCCTATTACAAATGAATTTGAAATTTTTTCAGAACTGGCTTTGGAGATGGGTGAAGTAAATTATATAGACGAGCCAATAGCTGGAACTACTGTTGAATATGAGTTTTACTTGATTAATTCTTCTTCGAATATATCTGAAAACATTTTAATAAATATCTCATCTGATGACAAGTCGATTTCAATAATTACCGATAGTCTTTTTATTGACTCAATACTGCCTCAAACGAGTCATCTCTGTCAGAATTTATTTTTTAGAATTAATGATAGATGGCACGATGGAAAGTACTCAGATATAGACATTTCTGTTTCTTCAGATTTCGGAACACAATCTTGTAAAATTGATTTTGAAATAATAAGTCCTGAATTAGTATTTTCCGATTTTATTGTTCAGAACAATGATTGCTGTCTTATCCAAAATCAACAAGACAATATCTTTATAGAGTTAACAAATACGGGCTCGATACAAAGTGATTTATTCTTTGCACAACTTACTTGCGTTAATAACAAAGTAACAATGATTCAAGATGAGAGTTATTATACAACAATCTCTATGAATGGAACCGGTGCTAATTCAATGCCCTTCGTTATGCTTCCTGAAGAAGTTTTAACCGGAGAGATTGCACAGTTTGATTTAGAAATTTCACAAAATGATTCAATTGTTCAAAATATACAGTTTTCAATCCCAATAGGAATTATCAGTGAAAAAAGTCCTACATTCAGTTCTTATGGATACTATGCAATAGAGAGTTCGGATGAAGGTTTTTTTACTCCTCCAACGTATAGTTGGATAGAAATAAATCCTGATCTTGGAGGGGAAGGTGTACTTTTGGAGGGGGATTATGTGACAAATGACGGATATGTTGAATTTATCGATCTGCCATTTGCTTTTTCTTTTTATGGGAACTACTATTATTCGATTTCAGTTTGTTCTGAAGGTTGGATCTCAATGGGAGAAGATTTTGTTTATCATAGGAACAAGACAATACCATCCGGGTGTGGACCGCATGCAATGATCGCTCCATTTTGGGATAACTTAAGAAATGGGGAACTTTATTATTTTTATGACATTGAAAATCAATTCATAATTATAGAATGGTTTGAGTTTTTAAATAAGTACAACCCAGATAAAAAAGAAACATTTCAGGTTATTCTATTTGATCCGGCATATTACAAAACCCTAACAGAAGATGGTGAAATATTATTTCAATATAAAACAATTAACAACGTAGACCAAGGTGATAATTACGCTACTGTGGGGATAGAGAATTGGAAACAAACCGAAGGGATTTTGCTTTCATACTCAAATATATATGTTCCAACAGCTCACGAATTGCAAGATGAAATTTCGATACTTTTTACAACCAAAGAAGCACCGGAAATTCCATTACTTGAAGTAAATCCGCAAATCCTATCCTATACTGTTCCACAAGATACAATTATATATGACAATTTTGTGTTATCAAATATTTCAAATCAATCAATTGATTTCAGTGCAAGCTTATCGCATTTTCCCAGATCAAGAAAAAATTTTGATGGTTATAAAAATGCGAATTTGATTTCAAAAATGAACTCATTACCACGAATAAATAATAAAGCAAATACTAAAGAAAATATACTTCATGGTAAAAAGTCTATATTAAATTCAGATATTGAAGTACTATTTCCAAATGGTGGAGAGACTCTTACCTATGGAACCATGCAAACAATTTTATGGAATTCATCAGGTCCTATTGAATCTGTGTCGATTAAATTATTCTTAGTGAATCTGTGTTATGTCCTAACATATTCCACAAATAATGACGGCGAGTTTTCTTTTTATATAGATTATCCATTATCAGATTTTTGTACAATTCAGATTGAAGATAATGCTGGAACAGCAGTGGATATTTCAGATAATTACTTCTCTATTAATATTTTTGATATAATCCAGCCCTATGAAAATGAAATATTATTATATGATACTGTAGACACATTATGTTGGAATTATCCTGGAAATTATAATGAAATTATCATAGAAATTACTAGAGATGATGGATTATCCTGGGAAATAGTTGCTGATGCATTTCAAAATACTGGATCATATGAATATATAGTAACGGGACCTCCTTCAGAAGAATGTGCTTTCAAAATCACCGCATCTAATTATGAAATTTCAAATCGCTCTGATGGCACCTTCAGCATTGTTGATTCACCTATTAATTGGTTATCGTTAGACATAACTTCAGGAACACTTATAGGGGGGGAATCATTACATATTCCTTTTGAAATATCAACAATTAATTGTGATGTTGGCAATTATGAAGCATATATAATTATTGAATCAGGAATCGGACAGAAAATTATTATTCCTGTCACGCTTGAAGTGAGCTATGATATCGATGATAAACCAGAGGAAATCATCCAAACTTTATCAGCACATCCCAATCCTTTCAGCAGTTCAACAACCATTTCTTATTATGTAACCACGAATTCTCACGAATTGCCACAAATTCAGATTTATAATGTGAAGGGGCAACTGGTTCGAGAGATGGAATGCACTGATTTTAATTTCGGTTTGAATGAAGTTAATTGGGATGGTAGAGATTATATATGGAAAAGAGTTTCATCTGGTCTGTATTTTTATCAAATAAAAGTTGGAGACTCTGTAATAGGAACCAATAAGTGTTTGCTGATAAATGATTAGGCAAAAGATTTCACATCTTAAATCTCAAATCGTTGATCTTTATTCGATATTCACATTAAAGTTATTAAATTAAAATAAACATTAAAATCTTTTGAAATATATTCCAATTTCATGTCTCTAACTTCTTGACATAAAAACCACACATTTCTATCAACAACTCAAAATTATAAGGGGAGGTCATGTGAAAAATAAGATTTTCACAACCATACTTTTTATAATCCTGATTCCTGCGAGCATGTTTGCTCTGGATATTAATCTCGAAGGTAACAATCTTTTGATACAAGGCAACTTCGATAACTGCGAGATAAGCAATGAAACAAGGGGAGAGCTTCAATTTTGCAGTGTCACAATAGAGGGATATGCTTCAACTGCTGAACCGGGAAAAGCAATATTACCTCTATATTCGCAATTGATATCGCTTCCACCATCAGGAAATTTTGTGATTGAGAATATTAAATATAACTATGATGAAGTAGCAATTGATTTACCCATTCAGTCATTCGGATGGGAAAACCACATAGAGAAGAATGCAGAATTCTATAGCAAAGATGAATGGTATCCGAAAAATATAGTCACGATCGGTTATCCTGTCATTATGCGTGGATACAGATTCTGCCAGATTTCTATTGCTGCTGTTCAGTACAATCCAGCAAAAAATATGATAAGAGTTTTAAAAGATATTAATGCGAAATTCTCTATGGATGCCTCTGTCACTGATAATCCTCTTAAAGACACAAAAAGCAGACCTTCATCATCTTTCTCGAAAATAGTTTCAGAACATGTATATGGAGCTCATAAAGAAGGCATCATCGATAATGGCAGTTATCTCATCATCACTCCTGATGCATTTGTGAGCACGCTGCAATCGCTTGTACAGTGGAAAAGAAAACTCGGGCACGAAGTCACTTTAACTCCATTGTCTGAGATTGGTGCATCACCCCATAATTATGACATCAAAAACTATATACAAAATGCGTATCTTTCGTGGGATGTTCCTCCTGAATTTGTAATTTTAGTAGGAGATGTAACAGGCAATTACATCATACCATCTTTCTATGTTGACGGATATCTTACCCTGTATGATGTCTCGGATCACCCATACACGTTGTTGGATGGTACTGACTATTTCCCTGACATATTTATAGGACGAATCTCCATACAGAGTCTCATGGATCTCACAACCATAATAAGTAAAATAATCAATTATGAAAGCACGCAGGTAGCTGGTGACTGGTATAATAAAGCATTGATGATTTCGTGCGTCGACCCGGAATACGGTATGTACACTCACTATATCACGAAAATGAATATTGGAAGCAAACTCTACAATTCAGGTTTCCAACAGGTTGATTTTTTTACGTATCCTTTGAATGTGGGCATTCCTCAGCTTATTGATATAATCAATGGGGGATATTCTCTGATAAATTTCCGTGGCTTCGGCAGCCCTAATTACTGGAGTAATTCGTATGGATATCACTTTTTAAACAGTGTGGATATTCCCTCGATGAACAATGGATTTATGCTTCCCATGCTTACCAGTATGACTTGCGGCGGCGGTGATTTTGCGTTTGTTGATGATCAGTGTTTTGGTGAAGTGTGGATGAAAGAAGGTTCTTCAACCAATCCGAAAGGTGCAATAGGATTTATCGGACCCAGCGAGTGGGATACAAAAACTCCGTGGAATAACTGTAATGATATGGGCATCTACCAGGGCATTACCCAGGAAGGAATCCATCGATGCGGAGAGATGCTTCTGCGCGGGAAAATGGAACTCTATATGAACTACCCTCATAACCATGCATGGGGCAATGCAACAAACTCTGACCAATTCTATTTTTATGTATATAATCTACTTGGAGATCCCGGATTACAGGTCTGGACGGACAATCCTGAATCTATAACCTTGAATACAGAGAGCAGTGTTTCCGAGCAGCGAAATTATATCGTCGCAGAAGTTGATGTCGATGATGATAAATCTGATTTTATGGTCACTATCACGCGAGACGGGGAGCTCATTACAAAAGGGCTAACTGATGAAAACGGAAGCGTTACGCTCTTTGCAGATTTTTTAGTTGGTTCATATCAAATTACAGCATCAAAATATGGCTTTCTACCTGAAACAAACGGTTTGAATGTTTTCTCTGATGATCAATTAGAACTCACAAACGTTACGTATCTTTATGATCCGGTATCAGGAAATACAGTTGAATATGAGCTTATTCTCCATAACCCTGCTGCGGTTTCTGCTGATGATATTATGATATACTTTTCATCACAAAACGAAGCATTATCTGTCATTACAGACAGCATATTTATCACGTCGATTCCATCAAATACCAGTTATACGTGTGAAAATCTCTTTTTTGAGTTAGATGAAGTCTGGCAAAACAGCAATACAGCGAATTTGGATGTGCAGATAGTTTCAAATCTCGGAGATCAGTCTCTTATGATACCTGTTGAAATAATAAGTCCTGAGCTTGTTCTTTCGGACTTTCTCGTCCAGAATGCAGACACCTGTCTTGTGCAAAACCAAGAAGACGATGTGATCATTAATCTGACAAATACAGGTTCTGTAAGTACAGATGTTTTTAGTGCAACGCTTGTATGCACGAATGGAAAAGTGGCTGTAACGCAGGGCGAGAGTGGCTATAATTCAATTCTCGTTAATGGGACAGGATCGAATACTATTCTGTTCTCGGTTTTACCTGATGAAGTTCTCACCGGAGAGATAGCACAATTCGAATTGCAGATCACACAAATCGATTCATTAATACAATGTCTTCAATTTTCAATTCCAATCGGTTTTGTTGATGAAACCAGTCCAACCTTTTCTAATTACGGCTATTATGCGATTGAGAGTTCAGACACGGGATTTTTCACAGCGCCGGTATATGATTGGATAGAACTGAATCCTGCAATGGGCGGACAGGGAATACCCGTGTATGGGGATTATGTGTCGATTGACGGGTATACGAAAATTCTCGACCTTCCTTTCTCATTTGTCTATTTTGGCAGATATTATGAAACAGTTTCAATCTCATCAAGCGGATGGATTTCGATGGGGGAAGAGATTATTTATCACAGGAACAAAACGATCCCATCCGGTTGCGGACCTGCTGCAATGATTGCTCCATTCTGGGATAATTTGCAAAACGGACAGATATTTGCCTGGTTCGATGAGAATGAGCACAGATTTATTGTTGAATGGCAGGCATTCGAAAATTATTATGCCCCGGCAGCAAAAGAAACATTCGAAGTGATTCTTTTTGATCCGGAATACTATCTCACTCCTAATGGAAATGGTGAGATCCTATTCCAGTACCAGACGATCTCAAATGTAGATCAGGATGATAATTATTCGACTGTCGGCATAGAGAATTTCCCTCAAACAGATGGCGTACTTCTCACCTATTCAAATATCTATGCGCCCACCGCTCATACATTGCAAAATGAAACAGCGATCCTGTTCACAATAAAAGAAGGACCAGAAATACCTCTTATCGCGGTTTCCCCTCAATCCCTCGAGTTCGAGATACCTCAGGATACAACTTCAACAGGATATTTGACCATCACTAATACTTCATCGACCGAGCTTTCCTATTGGCTGGAAACCTCTCATTTTTCACGCAATGAAAATCTTAAAGGCGGAAGGAGCATTCAGAATGATTTCATTATCTGCACCACAACATTCTATGTGCCTGTAGTCCCGATTGATATTCTTTGCTATTTATATCACTCGAGTCCGGATAACGAACCGGTGTACGGTGTAAACTTGGATTTCCCAGATGGAGTATATGTAAATGGCGCAATGGATATTGAATCCTTAATATATAATGGTCAGACAGGAAGTGGTGCCGAAATTTCTTGGGGATTTGGTAACGGTTCTCCAATCTATACATCCGGCGCACATGGATTTGAGATAAATATTACAATTGAGGATAGTATAACAGGTCCGATCGAAATAGATTGGTATATTGAAGGAGACGGCACTGGCGCAGCTCCTCATGCAACAGAGGGAACTATCATGCTGCAACCCTCAACAAATTCCTATCTGTGGATGGACTATCCCGATGGTGGAGAAACACTGGTCTATAGTACGACAGACACGATCCGCTGGATCACCTATGGTTCAATAGACAATGTATCATTGTATTTAACGCGAGATAATTGCTCCAATTGGGAAACGATTTCAGAGAATATTCCTAATACAGGGCAATACGCATATACTGTTGATGGGGTACTTTCCGATTACTGCCTGATAAAAGTTAAGGACGCTGACGGATATCAAAGTGACATGTCTGATGAATTTTTCTCAATAAATATTTTTGACATTACACATCCGGAAGTTGGAGAAGTCCTCGAATATAACACACTCGATACATTATGCTGGAATTTTTCAGGGATTTATCCAGAAGTGATATTGGAATTCTCAAGAGATAACGGTTATACATGGGATGTTATAAATGATGAATTGCCAAATACTGGTGCATACGAATATATAGTTCCCGGACCTCCTTCGGACTGGTGTACTTTCCGCCTTGTTGCACCGGATTACAGCATGTCAAACCGCAACCAGGGTGTGTTTACAATTGTTGATGCTCCGGTCCATTGGCTTGAGATAGGAACCCAATATGGAACACTTACACCAGGGGAATCCGCGCTTATTCTTATAAATGTCTCGACTTATGATATGGAAACCGGATATTATGAAGTGTACGTTTGTGTGACGTCCGAAATTGGGCAGAAGATCAACATTCCTGTCACCCTTGAAGTAAGTTATGGAATCAATCATGAACCGGAAGAACCTCAAAATTCCGTATCCGCGTATCCCAATCCATTTAGAAATTCAACGGCAATATCATTTCATAGAACCACAGAGAGCACAGAGAACACAGAAATAAAAATATACAATATAAAAGGGCAACTAATTAAAACAATTACCTCGTTCCCAAACCACTGTTTGGGAACTCATGAAATTGTTTGGGATGGAAAAGATAAAGATGGAAGAAAGGTTTCATCCGGTCTGTATTATTATCAGGTTAAAATCGGAGATGAAATAATAGGGACGAATAAGTGTTTGTTGATGAGGGACTAGGTTTGTTCGGATCTTCTTAAATTCTAAATCATTATTCATAATTCATTATTCTCTTAAGTATTCTTGAATTAAGAATGTCGAACATCGATTGGAGATTTTAGAATTACAATCACTATCAGGGATACCCCCAAAATTTAGACGTAGATTCTCTGAATAGTGCATGAGTAAAGGATTTGCTGGTATATTATTATAGAATCACTTTTAGATAATCTTTTGTTTCTTATACACCTTTGCTGTTGTCACCCTGAGCCTGTCGAAGGGTCTATCGCACTTCGAGAACCTCAGTGTGACAGTGCTTTTAACTATTATGGTTATATTTTTCTCTTGCTATTTATACGAGCGATATTCACTAAGTTTTACTGCAAGTGTCATGGATCTGAAAAATTTTGGGGGTATGCATGAAGGAAAACAGATAATTTCTTGACAAACATTTCTTAGAAAATTATTAATAATTTAGGCATCATGGAGGTGTGAAATGAGTTGTAAGAAATATGTTTTGATTGTCTCTGCTGTTATTTTTTTCGCAGCAAATATGTATGGGTACGACACGAATAAAAGTTTACCGCCCCCTAACAACTTCGACGCAGATAACGGTGGACTTTGTGTAGAACTCACATGGGTGGAACCAGATTCAAGCTTTAACACCTTATTAGGTTATTATCTATATAGGTCAGATATAGGAAAATTATCTTTTTTTGAAAATATTCCAAATATGCCTTATTTAGATTTTATGGTTAATCGACTAGAATATTACAGTTACTATGCTACAGCATTATATGAAGAAGGTGAATCAGCTCCCTCAATTACAGATTCATCTTATGCAAATACTCCATATGGCTGGTATCATGAATTGTTTTATCTTGACTGGAATAGTTCGGGATGGCATCAAGAACCGCCAGATGGAAATTGGGGATGGTCTCCCGGATATGCTTATCTATATTGGTCTCCAATAGTATTAAATTATGACATGACATTATTCACACCTGAGTTTGGTTATGGTGGTTGTTGGTTTTATGACAAGATAGTATTTAATATGTATATTGATGATTATGCTACTGATACTGGTGAGATGATGGAAATTTGGTTAATACATGATGATGAAGAAACTATGATATTCCAATGGGATCTCGATGATCATGATGATTGGGGAGTATCTGGTGGGAGCGGTTTTGAATTTGATGAAATGGAACAGTTCAATGATCAGACCTTATTTTTAAAATTTAGAAGCCATGGCGGCTCAACATACAATTATAATTACTGGTATATTTATGATATACTTTTTGGTATATATCCGGGATTTGGGAAATTAGAAGGATTTGTCTTTGATAATAATGGAGAACCTATTCAAGAAGCACGGGTTCATGCTGAACAACAATATCCGTATAGTAAATGTTATAATTTATTAACTGATCATGTTGGGAGTTATAATATTGAGCCAATGCTTCGAGGACATTATGATCTTAAATTCTACGCCCCGGGTTATTCTTCGGTATATTTTGAGGATGTAAAAATCGAGCATGACAGTACAACATATTATACAGTATTTCTTGGTGTTCCGACAATGAGTATTGATCCCTTAACGATAAATGATACTATCCATATTGGGGAAATCGATTCAACTTTAATCAGTATTCAAAATACTGGTACAGGTGCATTGGAATGGAGTGCATATTTTAATAACTTTTCACCATCCAATGATACAATATGGATCGCGCTAAGTGATTCATTTGGTATCGTTCCTTCAGAGGATATTGAAGATATTTATGTTACCTTTGATGCCATCGATGATTCTGTGAGTCAATCCTACTCATGTGATTTAATCTTTACATCAAGTCCCGATGTGGGCACAATACAAATTCCTGTAACCTCAACTGTAACTGGATATTCGGTAGATGATAATCCTGAAAATTTGGTGAATTCTGTATCCACTCATCCAAATCCTTTCAGAAATTTAACCACAATTAGATATTTTAAGACCACAGATTTGTACGGACTATCGCAGATAATGATTTATAATATTAGAGGACAACTTGTTAAGGAGATTGAGCATACTTCTTCAGAAGTAGGATATAATCATGTTAATTGGGATGGCAAAGATAGTAAAGGAAATGAAGTTTCATCCGGCTTATATTTTTATCAGGTTAAGAATGGTGATGAGATAATCGGGACGAATAAGTGTTTGTTAATAAAAGATTAAGGAAAACAGATAACTTCTTGACAGGCATTTCTTAGAAAAGTATTAAGTTTACAAGCATCATGGAGGTGTGAAATGAGTTGTAATAAAATAGTTTTGGCTGTGATTTTGATTTTTCTTTCAACAAGTGTGGTTGCCGCGCAAGTAAATTTTCAATATAATTTTACTCTTAATAAACCAACGTCTGCACTAGATTTTAATATCATTCAGCTACTGGATTATAACAACGATGGGAATGATGAAGTTATTACAAAATATTGGGATGAAAACTTGCTGCTTCTGCAGATTGTCGTGTCTAACCTAAATGGAACTGTTATTGATACGATATCTATCAATGAATGGACTTGTGAAGAGTATAATAAGTTTTATCTTATGAAAGAAAATGAAGTTAATTATTTGTTAAGAGCTGAACTTGATTGGGATACATATTATTTAAATTTTCTTATATTGGATTGTGAGACCTTATCTGTAATTGACTCGATAATTATTGAACCAATAGATGATCCTATTTATGAAGTCAACCTCATAGACACTTATGAAAGAAATGGAGAGAGAGTATTCCTAATTGGTGCTATGGAGATGAGCTTGTTTAAAGAAGATAGTGAGGAAAATTATTTGTATAAAATAATTGAGGATAATGACACTCTATCTTATGTAGGGCATTTCAACGATTGCGGAATTACTAATACTAATCCTAATGACAGCACATTACTCTCAGTAGGAAGACATTCTTATGCAACTGTCGGAGCAAGTGCAGCAACTGATCATAGTTATTATTATCTACAGAAAATAACGAAAGATGATCCTTGCTATCAGAGCCAGCTTCATACAACAAGTGGAACTGCTCTATGGGAATTTAAAGCAAGAACTACCTACAACCATTATCCGAAGAACTATGACATTATCACTCTAAATTGTCAGGATAATTCTCCACAGGTTCTACAATATCGCAAACTCGATACTGATAACGGAACTTCGGTTCATTTCAAAGCATACGAAACAGTAAATTGGCAAGAAGTGTGGTCAAAAGAGGATACACAAATTGGGAAGGGAGATATAACTACCTCTACATGCATACAAGTAAATGGAGAAGATCATTATGTGATGTATTTTCGTGGAGATAAGTTAGAAATACGAAACAGAATAAACGGCAATATTGTGCATCATCAGGATTCTGTACTGGCAGTGTGTGATATTCTGAAAAAGAGTGATGGAGAACTTCTCTTCTTTGTAGAAAAGTATGATGAAACCGGATATGATGTCTATACACTCGATGGTCCGATTTTTGTATCTGCGGATGAACCACATGCTCAAAACGATTTTATCCTACAAAATTTACCAAATCCCTTCCGAAATTCAACGAAAATATCTTTTTCCGGAACAGCGAATTCACATGAATTAGCTCAAATTGGAATTTATAATGTAAAAGGGCAGCTGGTAAGAGAACTAGAAATTAGAAATTCGGATTTAGGAATTTGCGCAGCGTGTTGGGATGGTAAAGATATAAATGGAAAAGTAGTTTCACCCGGAATTTATTTTTATAAATTTAAAACTTATGATAAAGAAATCGTAAATAAAATGCTTAAAATTGATTAGAGGGATAAAGTGAAAACAATCATAATTATATTTGTATTTTTGGTTTCTTGCGTGAGCTTTCTTCATGCACAAGTAAATTTCCATTATGAATTCAGTTTTGATAAGCTGGATAATGATGATGAGCTGGTGAGAACGTATTTGTTTGATTATAATAACGATGGAATTGATAATTATGCAGTAGAGTATGGATATAATGAACCTTATGGTTTATTTTATACCTGTAATTTAGGGATTTACGACCACGAAGGAATACTGATTGATACATTATATGCTGATTGGCACGAAAGATATTATGTTTTTGAAAATAGCTATTCACAAAACCGAGAATTCTTTATTAATGTATGCGATGATTCACTCTTTATCAATTTGATTGATTATGATACCGGAATTATTCTCGATTCGATAAGGGTTATAAATACAGTGGGTCATTTTTTCACTTTTATAACAGATGTTAATTCACTTGTAAACAATGACACAACATATATTTTTATTGGTGCTATGAAGAAATGGAATTATCTCGGGGCTGAATATTTTCGATCATATCTTTTTACATTTAAAATTATAGATGATGAATTTTTTTATTTGGAGGATATTGAGAACTGTGGTTTTAAAAGCATAACAACTAATAACAAACACTTATCTATTGGATTATATTATCAAAGTAATGATTATGGAGTATGGGGATCTGAAGATTTCGATTATTATTTAAAAACAATATCGATAGAAGAACCAATTGCTATTTATCCATTACACCATGTTGAGGGTTCAGAAGTATACTCAACCCCACATGAGTGGATACATTGCCCTGTCAATTATACCATTCTCACAAAGAATCCTCAGTCAGAGCAACCTCATATTCTCTATTATCAGCAATATGACAGCGATGATGGTGATTCATTACTTTATTATGCGTATGATCTTGCAAATGGACAGGAAGAATGGACGATTAAACAGCCCTTGTCAGAGTACAATTTAATAATTGCCTCAACCTGTGTGTCCGTTAATGAAGAAGATCATCACGTGATGTACTTCTATGATAATAACACTCTCGAAATTCGGAATAGATTGAATGGGAACATTGTTCATCAACAGGATTCTGTATTTGTTGCTTGTGATATTCTCAGAAAAAGCGATGGCGAACTTCTCTTCTTTGTAGAAAAGGATGATGAAACAGGATATGATGTGTATGCGCTGGACGGTCCCATATTTGTTTCTGCTGATGATACACATACTCAAAATGAAATATTTATCGAACAATATCCCAATCCTTTCCGTTCATCAACTACATTATCATTTTCATCAAAAGAACATATCCATAATGCTGAAATCAAAATCTACAACATCAAAGGACAACTGGTGCGAAAATTACGCTTTAACGCTTTCTCGCTTTCACGCTTTCTCGAGGTTAACTGGGATGGAAAAGATAAAAATGGCAAAAACGTTGCAGAAGGGATATATTTGTACAAAATAAAAACCGACAACCAAGAATTTGTTGGAAAGATCGTAAAAGTAGAATAGGAGTGATTTATGAAAAAATGGTGTATTGTTATATTCATTCTTTTGTTATCATTTAATTTTGTTCTTATGGCTGATCAAGAAAAGCCAGGAAAAGGAAGAATTATATATGGTCCTTGGATTACAGAATCTTGGGGACAATCATATCCATATAACATGTTTTGTCCTCTAAACCCAAATTCAAATAGAGAATGTTTAGTAGGTCTGATACCTTTGTCATTTGCGCTTATCATTAACTATCATAAAAATATAGATAATGTATATTTCGATGATGGGGATGATTATTTTTCAGACCCAATTTATATTGATGACGATTATTTACAATATGATTTTCCGTCATTCTCAGAGTTGAATACCTATCTCGATACGATCCGGTATAATTATGCTAATGAATTATCTCTGAATTATGAACTCATTTCTGCACTCAACTTTGCATGTGGTATCGCTACTCAGCATCAATATGTTACTGGTTACACATTACTTGCTGATTCTTATGTTGCCTTTATAAATAAATTCAACTATCAGAATGCAACATATACTACAACAATTAATAATGATTTCTTCTTAACTCTTCAGAGTAATATGATTGATGGAAATCCGGCAATTTTAGGCATAACAGGTTCCTCTGGTAGTACGTTAGCCATATGTGATGGATACAACACATCAAATAATACATATCATATGAACTTTATGTTGGCAGGAGCATATGATGGCTGGTATAGTCTGCCTGATGGCTTGCCCATGGGATTTAATACAATCAACTGTGCGGTTATAAATATCGAACCTCCAGCATTAAGTGTTCAGGAAGATCATCAAGACAATTTCTTTGCGGGAAATTTCCCCAATCCATTCCGTTCATCAACGACTTTTTCATTTTCATCAAAAGCCCCGATTCAAAACGCTGAAATCAAAGTCTACAATATTAAAGGTCAACTGGTCCGAGAACTCCGCTTTAACGCTTCTTCGCTTCCGCGCTATCTCGAAGTAAATTGGGATGGGAGAGATAAAAAAGGGAATATTGTCCCTCAGGATTTATATTTGTATAAAATAAAAGTGAATAATAATATTTTCTCAGGAAAATTAATTAAATTACAATAAGAGGTGTTCTATGAAAAAAGCTTTTTCCATATTTATTTGTTTATTTGTACCTTTCATTCTTTTTGCTCAGTTTAATCCTCCCCAGAACTTAAATCTTGAACATAATTATATTTTTCCAGATAATTTTTTCCATCTTTATTGGGAAACCCCGGAACCAAGCGTACCTGAAATAGTAAATTATAATATCTATGTTAATTGGGAAATATATGAAACCGTTTCAGAAAATATACTAGACTATACAGTTATTAATGCATGGCCTGCTGATTCAACTATTTATGTATATTTTTGTATTACAGCTCTTTATGAGAATCCTAGTGGTGAATCAGGTCCTTCAAATATTATATCTGGAGTTCCAGCATATTCAACAGATAATAATTATATGCCATCTGAATTGTATTTTGATAATTTTCCCAATCCCTTCCATTCATCAACAACCTTCTCGTTCTCATCAAAAGAACCGATTCAAAACGCTGAGATTAAAATATTTAATATAAAAGGACAACTTGTTCGAGAACTCCGCTTTAACGCTTCTTCGCTTTCCCGCTTTGTCGAAGTAAATTGGGATGGGAAAGATAAAAATGGACATAAAGTATCTCCCGGTGTGTATTTGTATCAGCTCTGTATCGATGGAGAATATAAAGAAGAAAGGAAATGTTTGTTGATAGAATAATGATGAATAAAACGATCTTGTGTACAATTCTTTTATTATTCATATCAACACTTCTCTTTTCTCATCAACGGACACAAGTAATCGAGGATTTTGAAAGAGGATCGGTTAGTTTACAATCTTTTCCGGGACAGGACCTCGATCCCGATGACTGGTGCATTGATTCCACAAATACTCATAATGATTCACAATATTCGTTAAAACTTTTTGGAAATACCTGGAAAGTCGAACAGGTCATTCCCATACAGCTCGACACAAATGCAGTATGGTCAGTTTCGATGTATATGCAGACTAAGGGTGATATCCACGGTTTCGGATTATTGGATTCTTCAAATGTGCTCATGTACTCACTTGATGGAAGTGAGGAGTTGGATATTGAGGAGTTCATCACTGTGTATCAGGGCGCTTTCCCTGAACAGGAGTGGGATACCTTTTTACTTCCAGTTGCAGATGACTGGTTTGCCTGGTTCGAATATTATCCAACAATTTCAGGACTGCTCTTTATAAATGACTTGGATACAGACCCAACAGGCGTGGTGTATTTTGATGATATACTCGATGTTATAGAAGATCTCCCAGCAATTCCAGAAGTTGATATATGGTCATCACAAGGAAAAGAATATACTGATACATACGGAAACAGAAATCTCGATGTGCAGTTTTTTTCAGACGTTTATGACCCGGACAGCGATACATTATTTTATTACTGGAGCTTTGGAGATGGAGATACCAGTTCAGTTGAGAATCCGGCACACACATACCTGATTTATGATGATCATCCATACAATGTGTTTCTGGAAGTTACAGATGATACGGGTATGATAGGGATAGCACATTGTCAAATCATGCTGGAACCAGGCACAACATCATTTCCTATAACCATGAATTTTGTCGGTGATATACTTCTTGCCCGTGGATATGAAAATTATGGCGGTATCATACAAACATATGGAGTGGAAGCAATATTCGAGCCGACGATCGATCTTTTGGGAAATGCAGCAGATGTGACGGTTGCAAATCTGGAATGCCCATTGACAGATCAAGGCACACACCACCCAACGAAACCGATATATTTTCGGGGCGATCCGGACAATGTCGAAGGGCTTGCGTATGCAGGAATAGATATTGTGACGCTTGCAAATAATCATATTTTGGATTATGGGCTTGCAGGCATGCAGCAAACGCAGGATGTTCTTGCTCAGGAATATATTATTTCTTCAGGTGCTGGTGCAGATTCGTATGATGCATATACGCCAATTCTCTACACGCAGAATGGAGTAACTTTTGCTTTCCTCGCTTCGAGTGACAGAACAGGTCAGTACAACAACTATCAACCCTATTTGAATGCAGGATATAACAAACCCGGTTTTGCATATTTGACACCATATTACCTCACGGAGCAAATTGCAGAAGTCGAGGAAGTTGCAGATTATCTTATCATGGAAATGCATGCGGGAAGTGAATATTCACTTGCGCCGGGCAGTCAGTATGACAAATCAGAAGAACTAAATCCCTATCAGGATGAGGGATACAATCCCAAAGCAGATGTGCCGCACATGTGGGATAGAGCACTACGTCAGCATGCAATCGATTCGGGTGCCGATCTTGTTATTTGTCATCATCCACATATTATTCAGGGTTTTGAGGTGTATGACCAGAAATTGATCGCTCATTCGCTTGGAAATTTTGTCTTCGATCTGACGTATCCGGAGACCATGCCAACAATGATTCTCAATGCAAAGATCAATGAAACAGGATTTTTCGAATATACAGTCACACCTGCGTATATTGATGACTGGATTCCACAACCTGCAGTTGGTGAGTTTGGACGGCACCTTCTGGATTATCTTGCATTTCGATCAAAAGAACTTGATACCTATATGTATGTGGATCGAGAGGAAGTAATTGGAAAAATTATTCTCGATACTCTTTCAATGGAGACAAATACTGCAATCACGACTGAAGATGTTCAGCTTGAATTTTTAAGTAACAGTTATATTTCATCACCTAAAAAGACAACTCATAAAGCGAATATTTCTGAGATGAGTTCGATTACACCGCAGAGCAACTGGGAATATAGAGTTGGAAAAGATTTGGTCTGGTTTGGAAATATGGAGGATGAGGGTTGCACTATGTGGGAGTTGATAGAGCCGGATGAATTTTATGACAATACTACTTCCTATGAAGGTCAGCGCTCGATAGGGCACGAGTGGGATGAGAATAATTATTATGATCTTTCCACAAAACTAGAAGGGCGGATAAGACGATATTCGGATTCTACCAGTTATTCTCTGAGCGGATATGTCAAAACAAAGGATGCACAGGGAGTGACAATTCAAATCCGCTACTATGAAACCAGATGGTATGCTGCTATGCTTGGATCAGAATATATCTCAGAGAAAATTATGGGTGATACTGATTGGACGTATTATTATAAAGAACTCACTGTTCCGACTAGTACTAATTATTTCGATATTCTTCTCATTTCCGAGACCCCAAACTCAGGTATGTCCTATGCGTGGTTTGATAATGTGGGACTCATCGAGTGGAATGATTGGGAGTTACAATCGAGTAATCCAACAATTATGAATCCGAATGATTATTATTTCTATCAAGTCAGAACAGATGAACCGCTTGCGACTGCAACTGTTAAATATGTGGAAACCGCTTATGGTCCGATTCCGCAGGTTGGAATCGATGATGAACCCGTGCAGCACCAAGTGATATCTCAAGTGAGGAATTTTCCAAATCCTTTTAATAATTCAACAAAGATATCTTTTACATTAAAAGAAAATGTAGAAGATGTTGCAGTTAAAATCTATAACATAAAAGGACAGCTCATTAGAGAATTACAAATTCAAGATTTAAAATTGAAAATGAATGAAGTGTTTTGGGATGCTAAAGATTCATTTGGGAAAAATGCTGCAAATGGGATATATTTCTATACAATTTCTTCAGATGGTAAAATTTTAGCAACTCAGAAATGCTTGTTATTAAGGTGAAAAATGTTTATTGATTATGCTCGAATTCATGTACGCGGTGGAAATGGGGGAAATGGCTGTTTAAGTTTTCGAAGAGAGAAGTTCATACCAAAAGGTGGACCCGATGGTGGGAATGGTGGCAAAGGGGGAGATGTCATTGCTGTGGCATCCTCGGATTTGAATACTCTTCTCAATTTTCGATTTCATAAGCAATTTTTTGCTAAAAAAGGGCAAGGTGGAATGGGATCGAATAAAACAGGTCATGATGGTGAGAATATTATATTGAAAGTATCCCTTGGAACAGAAGTATATGAAATCGATGAAAATAACCACAGAATAGCAAAGATAGCTGATCTAGGGGAAGAGAATGAGGATGTTGTCCTCGCACATGGAGGGAAGGGAGGTAGAGGAAATGCAACATTCAAATCTTCTAGAAATCAAGCTCCGAGAAAAATAACACCGGGAAATAAAGGGGAAGAAAAGTATTATGAATTTGTCCTCAAACTCATGGCAGATGTCGGCTTGGTTGGATTTCCAAATGCAGGGAAATCCACGCTTATAAGTCACCTTTCATCAGCGCATCCTAAGATTGCTGATTATGAGTTTACTACTCTCGAGCCATGTCTTGGAGTAGTTAAAGTAGACGACTATCAAACATTTGTGATCGCAGATATTCCCGGCATCATTGAAGATGCCCACGAAGGAAAAGGGCTTGGATTACGTTTTCTCCAGCATATAGAGCGAACGAAGGTATTGCTCTTTCTCATTGATATTACATCTGAGGATATCGAAGAAAAATACACTATTCTGCACAACGAGCTGTATACATATAACCCGGAACTCGATAAACGACAAAAATTAGTAGTACTAAATAAAATCGATTTACTCGCTACAGACCAAAAAGAAATAGTAATTCGTGAAATTCACGACACATTAAAAGAAGTATGTGATTGTCCGATTCTTGCGATTTCAGCTGTGAGCGGTGAAAATCTTGATAAGTTGAAATATGCGATAAAAGATATTTTGGATTTATAAAGAGCATATAATATAATGAATAAATCAGACTACTATCACTGGCTTTGGCTTGTATCAGTAAAAGGACTCGGACCTGAAACCATTCAGAAATTACTCACAAAATACTCAGCACCGGCACAAATTTTTCATGCATCAAAGGAAGAACTGACAGAACTTTCATTTATTTCAGATAACCTCGCAAATAATATTCTCGAAAACCAAAAAGAAGAATTTATCGAGAGTCAGCTGGCATTGATAGAAAAGTACGATGTCCGACTGCTTTCGCTCCTCGACGATGACTATCCGAGATTGCTCAAATACACTTATAATCCACCAGTTGTGCTCTATGTGAAAGGAAAATTATTGCCAGAGGATGATCTGTCTTTTGCAGTAGTTGGTACACGCAAACCGACACAATACGGTAAGATCGCAGTTCGAAGGATAGTGCCCAAACTTGTACTCGCAGGATTTACTATAGTAAGTGGACTCGCTTATGGTATTGACGGCGCAGCACATCAAGAAGCGTTGAACGCAGGCGGAAGAACAGTTGCTGTATTTGGAACAGGATTGGATGTAGTCTATCCTGCTGCTAACAGAGAACTAGCTAAAAGAGTACTCACAAATGGAGCTATCATATCTGAAATACCCCTTGGGCGTGAAATAGAAGCATGGAATTTTGCGAATCGCAACAGGATAATCAGCGGAATGAGCAAAGGGACGCTTGTGGTTGAGGGAGCAAAAACGAGTGGTGCACTATTAACCGCAAAATTTGCTCTTGAGCAGAATCGTGATATTTATGCAATTCCGGGTAACATCAACTCTCCTCAAAGTGAGGGTCCAAACTATCTTATAAAACTCGGAGCGAAGATCGTAAGCAGTCCCGAAGATATACTCGAAGAATATAAGCTCAGCTTGAAATTGGTTAACGAGACCTCATCTGCCGACGTTAAACCCAAAGTCAAACTTAACGAAAGTGAGGAGAAAATATACAAACTCCTCATCAAAAATGAGAAAAATCTCAGTCTGGATAAGATGGTCGAACTATCTGATGAAAGTCCCGCAGCACTTTCAAGTGTTCTTCTGCAAATGGAGTTTAAGGGATTGGTAAAGAGGGGAGCACAAAACCGTTACTGGCTTATTTAAAAAAAGACCCTCGAAGCATTATGCCGCAAGGGTCTAATAAAATCAATGAACAAACTTATTCGATGATTCCTAAAATATCGGATCTTTGCACGATGAGATATTTGTTTCCTTCAAGTTCTAACTCTGTACCGCCATATTTCGCATAAACTACTTTATCACCCTTTTTCACAATTTTCTGAAGATCTTCGTCATTTCCAACTGCAATGATCTTGCCGATTTGTGGTTTTTCTTTTGCGGTGTCGGGGATGATAATGTTGCCGACTTTCTTCTCTTCAGATTCCAATGTCTCAATAAGAACTCGATCATCAATGGGTTTAATTTTCATTATACCTCCATATTAATTTTTTAGTTCTATTTATAGAAAAATGTAAAGCGGTAATGATTGCCGTCAAGAATTTTTTTGAAAGAATGTGAAATATTAGCAAATGAATAAGAAGATTGCTAAGATAGGTTCCGATATGTCTTCAAAAAGAAAGGTAATTCTCGAACCCTCAGGCAAGGACGAAGTATGCTAAGACTTGATCGGGAATCTCGCTTATGTTAAAATATTTTAGATTCATGACCAAGAAATCACTCAATTTATATAATCCTTTCTCAACATCAACTTCTATATCATTTATTGGAACTATACATCGCACGAATTGGTACAAAATATCACCAATTGAAATTTAGGCGTAATAAACAAAAAGTGCAATCCTTTACTTACTTATACAGAAAATCTCTTGTAATAAATTTGAAATCTTGGAAAAATTTATAAGGATAGCATTTTTGAATCGAATGAATATTCTTGACAGCACTTTTAACTATCTAAATAAGCATTATATTATTCTTAGAGGCGTTGCTCCTATTAAATAATCAAGATATGAATCGCAGAGAACACCCGTAAAATAACAGAGAATCCGTGGAATATTTTAACGCATGAACGCCACGAAGAAATAAGTAAAAATATTTCACATGACAGGTAGAGTCGCGGATAATTTTGTTTCAACCGTTAGTTCACACTTCGTACCGAAATTCTACAGGGTTACGGGGAATGGGCTGACGAAATATTTAGTACAGCGGATGAATAAAGGGTAGCTTCTGTTAAATGGAATAGAGAAAATAGCAATTTGACTCGTTCCACCAGGAGTAAAAAAGTTAATTTCAAAATTAGGCGAATAATTATACTAACCAAACAAAAAACAAGAGGTAAAAAAATGATTAACAAAAGTGAAAAGAAAAAAAATGTCCCCAAAAAGTATGTATTAATGATGATTGCAGTTGTTCTTTTTCTATCAGCATTAAGTGTATGGTGTATTATACCACAGAATACGATTAAATCTTCTCTTACTGTTCAAGCTTATGATACAAATGTTGAATGTTTTGCACAAGGCGATTATACACCAAAACCATTAGAAACAACAAAGTTTACTCCGATAGAGGATAAAGACGAAGCAATTTTACTTTGTAGTGCAATAGGTGATTATAAGCCAAAACCCTTAAAACCAATCGGAGATTGAGGAATAAAAGTTAGTCCAATATTATGATAGACTTAATTATATTTCATCAATTAGGAATACTTCGTGTTCTGAATTTGGCATTCTGGTTTTATCTTTATAAAAAGAGTAACATCACTGGATTAAATAGAGATGCCGTTAAACACTTTGTGATTTATCTTGTTCTTTTCACTGTCTGGAATATCCTTATGATCGTCACTGAAAATTCTGGAAGAGTCTATCTTTTTTTCTGGGCTATTACTAGTATATATCAATTGTATTTCATACTGACCATTCTCTTTAAATTGGCAGGGTGGAATTATGTCTGGTTAGAGATTATAATTCCTACCCTGCCTACCGCTTTAGCTGCAATTCTGTCTTTCAAATATAGTAATTATCAGCCGGTAAACATTATTGATTTTTTCAACTCGTTAATTCTGTTGACCAGTTCCGTCTTAATTTTAAGGTATATTCTATTAAAAAAATCATTCGTTGAAAACATTGAAACAATTTTTATTTTTTCGGGCTTTATTTTATATTTCGGCTTACACATTTTAGCCAGTAATATCCTGACTTTTGATTTTTTGAAATACTGGTCATTTGGTAAAAATGCAACTTTAATTGGATTCATTTATTGGATAGGAAGTATAGTATGTATACGGAAAATCAGATACAGATATTCGTAATATTATCATCAATTTTTCTTGGGCTGTTTGTTTTAACAACCATATATCTTATTATCAAACTGAAGTTGAACAGCATCCTTCTTAGGCAATCAGAGGAGAAAATAAAAGAGTACTCAGAGGACCTTGAGAAAATGGTGAAAGAAAGAACAAAACAATTATCAAAATCCGAAGAATCTTACAAACAACTATACAAGTTCAATGAGGGGATAGTAGAACATTCTCCGGCAGGAATTATGAAGCTGGATGCAAAACTCAAGATAAGTTATGAAAATCCTGAAATGAAAAGGATTTTAGGAGTACCTCCCGGTGAAGAATCAAAAGCTATAGGAATGGATATAAGAGAACTTGCTTCGATAAAAAATATTGGGGTTCAACCTATCTTCAATAATCTTTTTGAGAGGAAGGAAATCGCAACAGAAAATCTTTTTATTTCTATGTATGGGAAAAAAACTTATATCACGCTAAAAGGTGTTCCCATGTTTGAAAATAACAAATTTAAAGGTGCCGTTTTGCTCATCAACGACATTACGGAGCGCAAGAAAGCAGAGAGCATTCAAAAAACATTATATAACATTTCTGATGCTTTGAATAAAGTTGATAATTTGCACGAACTCTTCATTAAAATAAGAGAATACACGGGAAATGTAATCGATACTACAAATTTCTATGTAGCTTTATACGATGAAAAAACTGATATGATCTTACTTCCTTTTGATGTTGATGAAAAAGATAATTTTGTAACTTTTCCGGCTGGTAAAACGCTTACTGCCCTGGTGATAAAAACAGGTAAACCTTTATATGCTAACAGGCAATTACAAGACAAATTACTCAAACAGGGCAAAATTGAAATAATTGGAACACCTTCTGCGATCTGGCTGGGTGTTCCCCTAAAAGTTGAAAAAAAAGTAATTGGTGTAATTGCGGTTCAAAGTTATGATGATCCAAATCTTTATTCTGAGAAAGATATTGATATTTTAACTTTTATTTCAGAAGAAATTGCTCTTGCCATCAAGCATAAACAAGCGGATGAGCAGATAAGGAGAGACCTAAAAGAAAAAGTATTATTGTTGAGAGAGATACGCCACAGGGTAAAGAATAATTTGCAGGTAATATCAGGACTTCTTCAGCTTCAGAAGAATGAAATGACGACAAAAGAAGATGCTTTAAAGGGATTTACGGCAAGCCAGGATAGAATACTGGCAATGGCAAAAGCTTATGAACTATTATTAGAATCGGACTATATGTCTGAGGTGAGTGTTGGGAAATATATTACATCACTTGCAGAGCAACTTAAATATAATTATGATAACCATAATAAGGTAAATATAACCTATTCTCTTGATGATCTGGTCATAAGTATTGAGATATTAGATAGACTGGGACTGATATTGAATGAGATCATAACGAATGCGATAAAATATGCTTTTGAAGGAAGAGATTCCGGGAACATTCATATAGACTTGAAAGATGCTGGAGAACACATCGAGATAAAGATATCAGATAATGGAATAGGCATTCCCAAAGAAATAGAAACCCATGAGCCGGTAACCCTTGGCCTATCAATTGTCGATATGCTTACCCAGCAGTTACAGGGAACCTTGAAAATAGACAGGAAAAATGGAACGAGTTTTACACTGGTAATACCGAAAGAAAGTAGAGAGTAAAGCATAGAGCGTATAGCGTAGAGTGAAGAGCGAGGAGTGACGAGTGAGAAGAGTGAAGTCAAGAGAGATTCGGCTTCTTCCGACAAATCGGGATATGCCGCGGCAGGTAGAAATAAAAATTTACAATATTAAAGGTCAGCTTGTACTCGAATTACCCTTTTGTGCTTCTTCGCTTTCGCGCTTTCTCGAAGTAGCCTGGAATGGAAGAGATGGCAAAGGTAGAAAGGTTCGTGGTGGGGTGTATTTTTACAGAATTGAGTGGAGTGGAGAAGTGGGTGTGAGAAAAGTGGTTTTTATTAAGGAGGAATGATAAACAATGAAATAAATTTGACACATAGGAAGGGAAAACTCCAAAAAGAGTAATAATTGAGGTGAATATTATTTTTACTATTGAAACTGACTGGAAAAAGATGCAGGATATGGAAAGATTTTATGAAAGAAACTATAAGCAAAATCCACGCAATATTGCGCAGATACCACCAGATATGGCCGTGCATAGGTAATAGATATGCGGGGACAAATACGTTAACTGCGAGGTTAAAGAGAAACCAGAACAATGAATGAAATCGGAATATATATTACTGTAACAATTACACTTTTTGGAGTAGCTTATCCTATCTTACTTCAAGTGATTGCACGACTTGATGAAAAATATTCATCAGAAAATATTGTTGGTCTATTTGACAAAGAAATAGAGGGAAAGCTATTTCGTTGGTTATTGATTTCAACATTAGTATTTATAGTAATATGGAGTTTAAAACTAAAACCACTTTTTCAAATTGATGGGCTGAATTTTATAATAAATAATTCAGCAAATATTCTTCTTGGGCTAAGCTCTATACTATTAATAATATCATTCTTTTTCTTCACCCGAAAAATTCTAATCTATTACACGCCTACAAAATTCATTCAGTATTTAAGAAATAAGCATATTAAATCAAGAAATGATTTCAAATACTTTGAGGGTCTTGCTGACATACTTTTACTTTCAATAAAACAACAACAACGAAACCTATCTTTAACTCTATCAGACTTCTTTTATGATTCTTTTAGGAATGAAAGGGGAAAGTTAAATAATACACCTGTAGAATACCCAGATATATTTTATGAAACAGTTCATAAATCAATTGAGGAATTAGCAATTCTAAAAGAGAAAAGAAATTATTCATTAGAGTATAGAACTGCGGGAGGAATATGGCTATTAGGAGAAATGCAAGGTCATGAACTTTCAAATAAAACTTATGTTTGGCTTTGGCGAAATATCTTACTTTCGATTCAGTATCAGCAAGATGATTTAATAGTTTATCATTGGCAAACTGCACATCAGTTTTATACCTATAGCCTACCGTATATTTATAAAAATTATGACCATTCATCGGATACTTTTCAAGTAAGTAATCAGGATACTGTAAACAAGCGGATTTCAGAAAGAGAAAAATTTATTGAATTCCATTATGCTTTAGGAGGATTGCTTACTTACAAAAAAAGATACAGTTGCATTAATAGGGTTTTTAATCACACAAATAGTCAACCGCCTAAATACGAGCTTCTACCTGAATCAATGTATGAAATATTTAGTTTTTACTTCAAAGTACGTGACCCTTATGACCGAGAATACACTTGGATTTCAAATCAGTATTCATTTCCAGAGCAAAGCGGACTTCATGCCGATTCGGTAGTTAAAAAATGGATATTTTCCTACATGGCAGTTCTATTTCTAAGACAATATACAATTGTCCCATATTTAATTACAATGAAACCGCTTGATTATCCTGCAATTCCAAAAACACAAGGGGAGATAAAAGGATGGATAGATGGTCTTGATTTTTTCAAGAAGTTAGTGTCAGAACATCTTGAAAACAAGGTGCTATTGGAAGAACTTTATCTTGATTTTATTACAAAAGAATGGTGTGAGAAAAATGATAAAGTTTACCCATTAGACTTTATTGATGTTTTTAAATCAAATCTGAAAGAAGCCTATAACAATAACGCATTGACCTTACCAATTTCAGAAGAAAAGGTACTGCAATTTGAAACTTCTACAAAAGGTAGAGTTGAAGAAGTTTTGGAGAATATAACAACAATAAGTAATTCTAATACGATTTCTGGTGAGGCGGACAAATGGTATGTAAATGGTCAAAGAATGCTTCAAAGCAGAGATGCCTTTTCTGAAAATCCGGAAGTTCATCATATAGATTTTGATTCGTTTTTAGCATCAGTATTATCGAGAAGAATTATTAAGGGAGTTGCTTCAACATTCTTATTTAAAAAGACCAAAACTTATTTATTTAAACACACAGATTTCTTTGGTGCCATTGACAAATTCGGATTAACTGAACAGCATGTTATAGTGGCGTTCGGTCTAAATATCGACAACTATATAAATCACTTTAAAGTAAAAGGTTTAACCAAAGAGAAATATAAAGAGACAAGTATTTTTTCTTTCCAAGGTTCTCAATTTGTAAACACTACGGTCTTTATTCTACGAAAATCTAATTTACCTTTTATTTCAACTAAACCAATATCAGATGAAATTATTAAAAAGTATTCATTAAAAAAGATAAGTGATAAAGGAAACTTACACAGTTCAATAATTGATTTAAATAACACAACTGAAGAAATCTTTAATGAAAATAAAGTAGGGAAAGAAGATGATGAGATAAAGAAATCAGTACTGATGAGTATAATAATCTCGCTTGAAATATTATGGAAAAAGAATATTGATGTAATTCAACTAATTGAGTTTTCAGAATATAGACAGAAAGGATTACCAAATAAAATAAGTGATATTGAACCATTTGATAAGAAGAAACCCAACTGGTAAAAATGTATAAAAATAATAGCCATAATAGTAGTAAATTAAAGGGTTTTAACCCGCCTCAACTTTCTTGTAACTTGGCAGGAATGAAGCCCGTAATCGGCTAATATTCTTATACTAACCATAAGCAAGCATTCTGAGGAAATCGATTTTGAAAAGGGAATGAATATTTTTTTTAAATAGTAATAATCAATAGGAGTGTTGATATAATCCTGATTAAATCGTAATATGTTTTGGAATTCTACGGTAAAAACTTCAATGGATCGTAGGCACGTCCGTCAAGGCGGACTTCAAAATGCACATGCGCGCCTGTCGTGTTGCCGGTCACCCCAACTTTTCCAATAATCTCGCCCTTCTTCACTTTATCATCTTTATGCACAAGGTTTTCCTGGTTGTGTGCATACACGGTCATTATGCTGTTAGCATGCTTTAGAATGATCACATTGCCATAACCGCGCTGTTTGCCGGAATAGGCAACCTCACCATCCAGCACAGCTTTGAGAGGTGTTCCTTCAGGACAGGCGATATCGAGTCCTTTATGGGGTTTTCCGTCACGTGTGCCGAATCCTGAAGTGATCTGTCCTGTGCACGGCCAAATTATACCGTATTTCTGGAATTCGGATTTCTTTATAACCGGTTTGGGAATAATATACTTTGAATTATCATCCTTTGATTGCGTCTCGAGATGGAGTTTCTGTCCGACAAAAATATTACTTGAACTCAGACTGTTATAATTCTTGAGCTCAAGTAATATATTTGGGATTGGGAGAAAATCCCATGAGAGATATGCATATAAAAAATATGAAGAATTTCGTAATTATAATTTTAATTGAGAAGGCATGCTTAAGCCTGGAGTTCTAATATCGAACCAGTATTCTTCACCAGCTGGCGGATCCAGGAATAATTTTGGAACTCATTCAGGCAGAAAAATATAGCGCTATCAGTGAAATCCTCCTGCATTATATGGGTTTAAAAGGGAATTCTTGTTTTGCTTCTTGCCTTAATATAGTGATATGTTCATAAGTAAAATCATTCAACGAGATCATATAGAGAGAGCATCA
>Ga0207996_1000635_pt1 | contig 29748 bp, 25 predicted proteins | sample AntAceMetag02UKG_FD_184773 | JGI IMG/M metagenome (GOLD analysis project Ga0207996, IMG submission 184773) | Saline lake microbial communities from Ace Lake, Antarctica - Antarctic Ace Lake Metagenome 02UKG (SPAdes) (version 2) | ecosystem: Environmental > Aquatic > Non-marine Saline and...
TATTATAACTTGCTTTGAGTGAAAGCATATCACTGAGCGAAGTTGTCACGGCAGTCACAGAAGCAATATCATAGTTATCACCATTTTCGAAATCATAATTGAATTCAAGTGATTGTGATAAGTTGCTTTTCTCGGAAAACGCATATTTGTATTCGGTGAAAGCTCTTCCGTTGAAATAGTCATTCTTTGTATCATCAGTAAACTTCTCATCAACGTATTCGACACCTGCTTCAATGTCAAGAGTATGTTTGGGACCGGTAAGTACTTTATACCCGAGTGCAGGTCCAACCCACATTTTTGAATCAATACCTGCAAATTCATCTTTTGACCAACCTGCAATAAGACTTGTATAGAATTTTTCAGAGATTAAATAAGAAATTTTCAGCTTAGCTGAATAATTTTCCGAATTTTTAACCCCATCACTTTTTCCATACAGCGCAGCCAGATTAAGCATTGTTTCGATCTTTGGTGAGAACTTATAGGTCAGTTTATCCTTTGCAGAAAGTGTCGTGACTTCTGTGTTTCCCGAGGTGTTTACAAAGGAAAGTTCTGTGCTATTGCTCCAGTTTTTATCCTGTGAAAACAAGGATGCAGAAGCAAATAATGAGATGATAATTAACAGAACCAATAATTTTATTTTCATTATATCCTCCAGTTTTGATTAAAAATAGAAATACATAATAAATTGTCAATTAAACTTTTTCTCGTTTCTCTTCTCAAAAAAAAGTAAAGAAAAGAATGGTATAAATAACAATAGTCTAAAAAAGAATATAATACTTGACACTATTATAATGGAGACTAATCGACGGGTACGAAAGGAGACCACATGATCTCAAGTATAGAATTGACAGTGCTTGGCTTGATAAGTTATAAGCCGATGCACGGATATAAATTATGTCATTTCTTTGAAAATAAGGGCATAGATGTGTTAAAAGAAATAAAAAAACCTTCAGTTTATGCGATACTCAAAAGATTTGAAAAGCAGGAGCTTATCATCGGAGAATATGAATTCGACGAGAATAATCCACCAAGAAAGGTGTATTCCATAACAAAAAATGGAACGAAATTTTTTCAAGAGAATCTAAGAGAATACTTACTGAATTTTTCGTTTTTCAATCCAATTGAATTCTGGCATCTAATTCGATTTAGCAGAAATAATATTTCGAAAAATGATTTTCTGTTAATAGTAAACCACATGAAGCAGGAAATTATTTCTCACGTAGCGAATATGGAAAAGAAAAAGAATGATTTAATCAGTGAGGCAACTTTGCCTGAAACGAATTTTTATAATATTATGGGAAGTATGCTTGATACACTTCATAAGGCAAATCTCAAAGCATTAAATAATTTTATTCTATTTGCAGAAAATCCGGAAAATGGTTCCTATTTTTTAGAAATTAAGGAGAGCTAATATAATGAAGAAGAAATGTATAATCATCATATTAATTTTGTTAATGAGTGCTTCTCTCTCTGCACTTGATCTAACTCTAGAGCTTGCGAAAGAGCTTGCGATTCAAAATTATCCCGGTTATCTTTCCCAGATCGAGGCTCTGAAATCCGCACAGTCCGGACGCTGGAATGCATACTCAAGTTTGCTGCCCTCAGCTTCGCTCAATGCAAGCCAGACAAGATATAATCCGGATCAAACTGTAGGCGTGAACAAGGCAGATAAATTGAGCACATACGGTTTCTCGATCACACAGCCCATTTTTAATGGCGGGAAGATCTGGCTTGGTGCACGTATGCAGGAAGATGCAGTAAAAATAGCGCAAGAGAACCTGCGTATGACGAAGCTGGGAACTCTTGCGGGAGTGGAATCTCAGTACTTTTCCGTGCTCCAAAACCAGCAGCTTATGAATATTGCTCAAAGAGATCTTGAGTCCAGCAAGACAAACCTGGAGATCGCAAAAGCAAAATATGATTCCGGTATTCTTTCCAAAGGAGATTATTTGCAAATTCAAGCTGAGAAAACAAACAAGATAGTAAGTGTACTGCAAATGAAAAATCTTTATCAAACAAGCAAAATGAATCTCTTGAATTATTTACAAATTGGTTCTATTGGAACTATAGAGCCGATTGACTCAACTGAATATTCCAGTCTTTTACAGCGCCTTCAGAATGTATCACTTGCAGAGATTGATAGCATCTCAAACAGCTTTGTTCAGTATGGCATGGAGCACAGTCCCGCTATTGCCATGTCGAATATCGCAGTAAACACGAGCAAGAAATCACTTGTCATGGCTGGAGGTAATTTTCTTCCTTCGGTCAATCTATCCTATTCAAAAAATTGGCATAAGTATGATTTTATGAGCGACTATGATAATTCTGAGAGCATCACGCTTTCTGCGTCACTGCCCATCTTTCCGATCGTCGATAATTTAACATCATTTACGCAGGCGCATCACAGTTTAAAGAAATCTCAGTATGATTATAAGTATACGGAAGATGGAGTGGTTACAGGCATCAAAGCACAGTTTTTAAGTATGGTCTCATATGCAAATTCCATCCTAGCAGCAAGAGTTTCCCGCACACAAGCTGGAGAAACGTATGCTCAGATGCAAGAACATTTTACGCAGGGAATGATAAGCGCAAACGAACTGAATTCTGCACAGACATTGTATCTTTCAACGCAAAATCAGTATGTACAATCTTTGTATGATTTCCTTGGAGCAAAATCGGCGCTTTTGCAGCAGATAGGTGCTGAGGAAGACATAATTGTAGAAATAATAGAAAAGAATATATAAGGAGAATGATGAATAATAAGAAATTTATACACGCGGTTATACTTCTTGCGGGAGTAGTTATTTTGTTGTCAGGTTGCTCAAAACCCGGTGGGGGTTTTAGCGGTATGAAAAAGGAAGCTGCTCCGACATCAGTCATTGTGGAAGTTGTTCAACCTCAAGATCTTGAGGAATATATAAAGATTGTTGGAACTCTTGAAGGTATCACAGATATCACTCTTTCAAGTGAAGTAAATGGAAAGATCGTGGAAAAATTAAAAAATCTTGGAGACTGGGTTAACAAGGGCGAGGCAATTGGCAGGATCGATAATGCCGACTTGAAAAACATGGTTGATCATGCAGATGCTTCATTACTCGCTGCTCAGGCATCCTATAAAAGTGCTCAACTCAACCTCACTACATCAGAAAAGTTATATGAAGACGGTAAGGTTTCCAAAATGTCGTACCTTGAAGCGCAAGTAGGTTTCAAAAGTGCTCAGGCAGGTCTCGAAGCAGCAAAAGCAGGACTTGAGAGTGCGAACAGGGCACTGAAAAATTCTCTGTTCACCGCCCCCGTTTCCGGATATATCACCAGCATTTCTTTGGAAGTTGGTGAGAGGATCGGGACAGGAAGCCCTGTGTGTTCGATCGTTAATACAAAGAAACTCATTCTCAAAACAGGAATTGGTGAAAGTAATATCCTGAATGTGAGCAAAGGACAGCATGTCAGTATCCATTATGATGACTACAAGCAAGAATTTGACGGAGTTATCACGGGTGTGGGTATCAAGCCGATTGCAGGAACAGCAAATTATCCGGTCGAAATCGAGCTTGATAACAAGGAGCAAATGCTCCTGCCTGGAATGGTTGTGGAAGGATATATTCTTGCTCATATATATGAAGATGTGATCTATACTTCCCTGAATAATATTTCCGAAAAATATGATGATAAACTTGTGTATATCATTGATGACAACAACACAGCACACAAGATCAACGTTGAGCTCGGGGAAGAGATTGACCGTAATGTGATCATCAAAAAGGGAATGCAAGCCGGCGATAAACTTGTGCGAGAAGGTTATGAAAATCTGCAGGAAGGCACAAAAGTAATAATCAAATCGGTCTATCAGCCTGAGACATCATAAGGAGTTCCTATGTCAATAGCACAGTTTTCAGTAAATCATAGCAAACTGATAAATATGATCATGGTCATCGTGTTCATCGTTGGTCTCTACACCCTTATTTTCATGCCGAAAGAAGAGATGCCATCTGTGGAATTCGGGGCATTTTATATTGTTGTCTCCTACCGCGGTGTGTCTCCTGAAGAGATGGAAAACCTTGTGGTGAAGAAGATTGAAGAACAAATCCAGAACCTGGATGATGTTGATTATTTTCAGTCTACATGCGCAGCCGGGAGAGCAACGATCTTCATCAGGATGGAACCCAATGCTGATATTGATCAATCCTGGTCAGATTTGAATACGGAGATGCAGAAGGTCACCGATCTACCCGATGATGCAAACGATCCGATCCTTGTCCGCCTTAATATGAGGGAGGTCAACGAGATATGTACCGTTGCTCTCGGTGGAGATTTTTCTGCGAATGCGATCCGTGAGATAGCGGATGATTATAAAGATGCAATCTTGACATTGCCCAATATTGCGAACATTGAAATCGCCGGAACCAGGGATAGAGAGATCTGGATCGAGAATGACGTACATAAGCTCGATCAATACGGATTGAGTATCTATGAAGTTGCCAATGCGATCACGAATAGGAATAAAAACGTTCCTGCAGGAGATATTAGATTTGGACGTGCAGAGTTTCTCATTCGCACTGTCGGTGAGTTTGATGCTGTCGATCAGATCAGCGATGTGATCGTCAAAATGGATAAAAATGGCAGAGCCATCAGGATCGGGAATGTCGCGACTGTGATTGATACTCTTGAAGAACAGGTAACAATTGGAAAACTCAATGGCGATAAAGCAGTCAATGTTAATATCTATATGGACTCAGAAGGAAATATCCTTCAGGTTATGAAGAATATTCGTGCTGAGTCTAATAAATTTGTAGGGAGTGTTGAAGGTCTGAACCTGGAAGTGCGAAATGACGGCTCGATAGAGGTCAGGAACAGTTTGTTCACTCTTGGAAATAATGCATTAATCGGTATCATACTGGTGTTCATAACGCTGTTTATTTTCATAGGATGGAGAAATGCACTATTTGCAGCATGGGGTATTCCTTTCAGTTTTTTCCTAACCTTTTTGATCATGGATTTCCTTGGTGTGACCATGAATAATCTCAGTTTATTCGCACTCATTCTGGTCATTGGAATGATCGTGGATGATGCGATCATTGTACTCGAGAATGTGCATCGCTACAGAGAGCAGGGTATGAGCGCAAAGGAAGCTGCGATAAAAGGCACTAATGAAATAATGTGGCCCGTGGTAGCTGCGGTGGCAACAACTATTGCTGCTTTTCTTCCCATGCTACTTATTTCGGGAATGATGGGTAAATTCATGAGTGTGTTCCCAATAGTTGTGTCGATAGCTTTATTCGCATCACTCCTGGAATGCCTTATCATTCTTCCATCCCATATTGCTGATTTCAGCGGGAAGTCAGGTAAAAATCTCAAAGATAAAACTCATAAACTGCACGCATGGCTCACGAAGGTTTATCAATACCTCATAAAACGAGCTCTCAAACACCGATACATTTCTGTCATGATAGTTGTGGCTGCATTGTTACTCGCTTTAGGCGCGTTCGGGATGGGATTGGTAAAATTCGAGTTCTTCCCTTCAGGAACCCCAAAAACAATTATTCTCAATCTTGAAACTCCTGTTGGCACCAGCCTGGAAAGGACTGATGAAGTCGTTTCTAAAATAGAAGGATTTATCCAGAAAATGGATGAAAGCACGGATGTAGAGGCGATTGTTACTACAATAGGACAGTATACGGAAAACCATCGCACGCAGGTGGAAACATCACATGCAGAAGTAAAGATCGATCTCCTCGATGCGGATGATCTTACTTATTCAATCGAGCAGATAAAGGGTTCGATACGAAAATATCTTGAAACTGTGCCCGGGCTCTTCTCGTATAAATTCATCGAAGGAGAACATAGTGGTCCACCAACAGGCGCAGATATTGAACTTCGCATCATTGGAAATAATATTGATAAACTGGAAGGTATCGGAAGTTATGTTATCTCGGTTCTGGAAGATATTCCCGGCGTCACTGACCTTGAAACGAACATGGATGATGGGAAAAAGGAGATAAAGATACTCCCAAAACATGATAAGCTGGGCTTGTATGGTCTGACAGTCAATGATATTTCTTCATTGGTTTCTATAGCATCGTATGGCGCTCCTATCTCAAAATTCAGGGGTGGAGAACTTGATGAATATGATATTGTTGTCCGTGTGCAGGAAGATCAGATCGATGATGTTTCTGATCTGAAAGAGATAAAGATCCGTACAATGACTGGTGATCTTATCCCACTCAAGGAGTTAGCTGATTTCGAAATTTCAGCAGGATATTCTCAGATACAGCATTATAATGGCAACAGGGTTCTTACTGTCACAGGGAATACGACGATCTATGATGATAATGGAAAAAAAGTGAAGCAGACACCTGATGAAGTGACAAGTATCCTGAGAGGAAATGCACTTACAGGTGAGCAGGGGATTCTCAGTAATTTCACAGAACGTTTCCCTGGATACCAACTGCAATATGGTGGTGTAACCCAGCAAAGGTCTGAGGTTTATAACTCACTATACATAGCATTGATTGTTGCGCTTATTCTCATTTTTGCTATTCTCGCTGCAAAATTCAATTCCTATGTGCAGCCCTTCATTGTGATGCTCACTATTCCTTTTGCTATCATCGGGGTGATATTCGGTTTGATGATTACCGGACTGCCGTTCTCATTGATGACCCTGATTGCTGTACTGGCGCTTGCAGGTATTGTGGTGAATGATTCGTTGATCCTGGTGGACTTTGTGAATAGCGAAAGAGAAAAGGGAGTAGATCGGTGGAACTCACTTATCAATGCGGGCACCGTTCGTCTTCGTCCTATCTTGATGACAACTGTGACAACCATAGCAGGATTTATGCCAATCCTTCTTTCTACATCAAGTCAGGTTGAGAGTTGGAAACCTATTGCTGTCAGCATCGCATTCGGGCTTGCATTTGCCACATTGCTCACACTCTTCATTATTCCTGTTGTGTATTCGTTTATTGATTCCATCTTTGGAAAATTTGGTATGACAAGATTCAAAACTCATAAGAAATTCGATGAATGTGTGGATTGTAAAAAATAAAACATACGATAAAAGAACGAAGCCGGACTCTCAGGAGTTCGGCTTTTTTTTATTTCTCATTGATTCATAATAATCCAAGTGAAAAAGGAAATAACAAATACGAAGTATAAGTAACTTAATTAAATACGACAGAAAAATAAGAAATTATAGCAAATAAATTAAATTAATTAATAATAAACTTGACATAATTAATATTACAATTAATTTAATCAACATGAAAGTGAGGTAAAATGAATAATAGATTAAAGCAATGTCCCGTGTGCAATTCCACTCTTGAAATAAAAGAATATCATTGCACAAAATGTGACACGACAATAAGGGGAAATTTTGAGGTAGGTGATCTGGCTTCACTATCTGCCACTCAGCAAGAATTTGTAAAAACCTTTATCTGCAATCAGGGAAACATCAAAGAGGTGGAAAAGGCACTCGGCATTTCCTATCCAACAGTAAAAAACCGACTGACAGAAATCGTGAATGTACTTTGCCCCTCATCCAATATTGAAAACAAAGAATTTTCTACATCAGTATTAGACGAAATTGATCGAGGGGAGATCTCGGTCGAAGAGGCTATAAAAAAAATTAAAAAGAGGAGTTAACATGATAAAGAATTTTAATGAAACAAGATCAATTAATACGAAGAGTGGTTTGAGATTACTGCTGACGTCCCAGAATGTGGGCTTCATAGTACAGGGGAACGATAGCGAAGAAACCTCACTGGATGTATCTATTGAATTACAAGGAAATATTCCTGATGACCTCACACTCGATGATTTGCTGAAGGTCGAGTATAAAGAAAAGAAGAATGAACTCACCATTGATTATAAAGAACCAGACCATATTCATTCTCAGAAAGCACACATCGAGATTGTAGTGCCGCATAAAACTATGGTTGCTTCCAATCTTTCAAATGGCGGAATCAAACTCGATGACCTTGAAGGAAATCATAATCTGGAATCTCATAACGGCTCAATAAAAATTACCGATAACAAAGGAAATACTGCATGCAAAACGCGCAATGGTTCTCTGAAATTGGAGGGCTGCGAAGGTGATATCGAAGCGAAAACACATAATGGTAGCATCATAATACGATCATGCAAGGGGATGATGAACATCGATGGAGAAAACGGATCGTGCAAGCTAAGTAATTGTGGAGGTTCGCTCACAATCGATCTTGAGAACGGACCGATCAGGATCATAGAAGGAACCTTTGAACAAGCTGAACTTAAGAATAATAACGGAAGCATATATTATGAGTTTCTGCCAATAGAGAAGGGCACTTTCTCATTTAAAAATAAGAATGGAAAAATACTACTCATTATTCCTGAGAAAATAGAATATTCTTTGAAAGCAGAGAACCATATGGGGAATATTAGGATTGGGCTGGATGGTGAATATGACAGAAAAAAAGAAGATGACAGCCAGAGTATTGAGATGATCAAGGGATCCGGCAAAGTGAAAATTGAAGCGAAGAATCAGCTTGGCAGTATTCAGCTTATGAAAAAACCTCTTCAAAAAGATGTGCACATGGATTTTTCATCCTTTGGTGACAGTATTTCTGATATTTTTGATCAGATTCCTTTTGAAGAAGGAATGGAGAAAGCAAAAGAAGCATTCAAGAAAGTTAAAAAATCATTCAAAAATATGAACTTTGATTTTTCAAATACTTTTGAAAATGCGATGGATACTCTTGAGAAAAACAAAGACAAGATCAAAGCAAAGATCGATGAGGAGATAAAGGATAAAAAACACGCCGAAGAGCTCAAAAAGAAGTTCAAAGAAACGATGGAATCGGTGAAAGAAGCATTTCATAAGAAGGAAACAAGTAAGGATTCCATGAGTGAAAGCAGAATGAAGATACTCGATATGCTGGAGAGGGGAACAATCACTTCAGATGAAGCTGAACGGCTTTTAAAAGCATTGGGAGATGATAATGAATGAGAAAAAAAAGATCATAGATATGCTTGCAAATGGTAAAATTGATGCTAACCAGGCAGAAGAACTGCTCAAAGCAATCTCTTCCAAAAGAAAAAGTCCGGGGAATAGTGAAAAGCGGAGACTTGTATTTGAAATTAAGGAACAGGATTCGGAAAAGAAAATTGTGCATATTACCTTGCCTATTACTCTTTTGCAAGCTGGTCTGAAGATCATACCCACAGACGCTGTTATCAATGCAAAGATCGGGAATTCCGCCTTTGATGTTTCTTCAATTAACTGGGATGATATCCTTTCACAAGCAGCCGGCGGCGATATAGGTGATCTGCTGTATATGGAAATAAATAATGACGATAAATATCCAATAATAATCCATATCTATATTGAATAAGAGGGAGAGATGGTCAGTAATTCAAATCTAAGTACATAATAAATTGACAGTATATTTCACATTTGCATCTTCTTTCTATGAGATTATTTTTCATCATTGTTATATATTGGAGATCGCATGAAAAGTATTAAAATATTCTTGTTCTTTATACTGGCATGTTTGCTTGCTTCTTGTACCCGGGTGTATGTTCCATATACTCTTCAGCTTCAGGAGGAATACAATCTTACCGACGAAGAGGTTAAGCAATTGCAGTTTTATGTTTCAGATAAAGTAATGCTGGAGCGTGAAATAGTCGATGTCGATAAAAGAGTTTCTAAAAAGCACAGACTTAAAAAGATCGAAGATAAGCTTGTTGATCAAATAGTATTCCGTCCGTTTACTCCGGGAGTTGCTTTGGAATTGATGCCATATATGCTGAGGGTTGCTTTTGAGGAGGATGGCTATCTCACATTCAAATCTGAGGGAGAACCGGAGGATTATTTCTATTTCAAGAGTGATCGGTATGGAGACTCGATCAAAGAGAAAGTGCTGAGTTACTGCTCATGGTTCTCGCTCATTGAAGATGAAATATTTAGTAACGGACTCGTAACTTATAACATCAATGAGTATTGGGTATTTTTCCCGGAAACTAGACCCCACCTTCTGGTTGACGAAGAGAGTTTAGAAAAGATCAAAGAACAGCAAAGGATTGTTAAGGGGATCAAGCAGAAAAAATAATTAAACTCAGGTTTGTAGGATGGAAGGGAATATATAATAATATGTAATTTCTAAATCCAAGTTTCTAATTGAATAAAATAATAAAATTCAATTTGAAGAGAAATCTTTTCAAAGGATTATAGATACCTCAAGCAATATCTACCAGGAATAAGTAATGGCTTATTTGTATTCTCTGATTACTCCGATTTTTTCCTTTTTATCTTGTCTTTTTTTTTCAGCATTCGCGAGAAGACCTACTATAAAACCTGCTGCGAACAGAAGCGGGTAAAAGATTATCTTCGACATTTCAATTTCCCAGAAGAGAATTGTGAGAGATACCTTTGCAGAATTTTGTATCACTACGATGATGACCGCAATGACCAGAAGGATCGTAATAATTTGTTTTACTTTCATGTTAAAACCATTTCTTTCTTTTAAAATATATGAGCATTCCGATAAATACTCCGAGCATTACACCAAGTGTGACAAAGTAACCCCATTTCCATTGGAGCTCCGGCATAAATGCAAAGTTCATGCCATAGATACCGGCAATAAAAGTAAGGGGAATAAATATGGTTGCAATGATCGTGAGAACCTTCATAACTTCATTCATTTTATTGCTGATACTGGAAAGATAAATATCCAGCATTCCGGAAACCATATCACGGAAGGATTCCAGTGTGTCGATAACCTGGATCGTGTGATCATAAACGTCTCGTAGGTACAATTCTGTACTGTCCTCGATAAGATCGGATTCCGATCTCTGAAGATAACTGATCACTTCCCGAAGAGGCCAGACAGATCTCCTCAAATACAGCATGTTGCGTTTCAGTATGTGAATATTTTGCAAAGTCTTTTTTGTAGGCTGCTCGACTACTTCTTCTTCGAGTCCTTCTATAACTTCGCCTATGCTCTCCAAAATAACAAAGTAGTTGTCAACAATGGAATCGAAAAGAGAATATGCAAGATAGTCCGCTTGTTGTGACCTGATGCGCCCTTTCTTATTTCTCAACCGTTCTCGGATGGTTTCAAATACATCACCAGTCCGTTCCTGAAATGAGATCACATAAGTATCTCCCAGAATAATACTAATCTGTTCAACACAAATTCGTTGCCTGCCATCGAGATAAACCATCTTTAAAGTGAAATACATGTACTTGCCATAATCCTCGACTTTCGGACGCTGTTCCGTATTCATTACATCTTCAAGCAGAAGTGGATGTATATCAAAATCAGTTCCGATCTTCTCGATCACTTCGGTATCATGAAGCCCATCAATATTAATCCACGTGATACTCGGAGAATCCGCAAATTTTTTGCATTCTTTTATTGAAATATCATTCTTCTCAACAAGATCTTTGTCATTATAATCCATAACAGAGATGCTGACTTTTTCCATCTTTTTTTTGCCTACATGGATCAGCGTTCCGGGTGGCAACCCATGTTTTGAAATTCTATCTACCATGCTCGCTCCATTCAATCGATATCTCCAAGTAAATATCCTTGTTCATACTGAACAAATCCAAATATTGCCTTTTCATTATTATAATTCATTATTTCGAGACCAAACCAAGTATATTCCTCATCATCGGTCAATAAAGAAATTGCTTTGTAGGGTTTGCCCTGGAAGAAGTCATTGATCTGTCTGTGATACAAATCTGCCATTTCGAGGTCTTCTTCACTTGTAGGATCTAAGGGATAGGGCATACTTTTATAAGATAAGTATGTGCAGAGTTCATCAAGCTGATTGAAGACACATGCATCGATGACATTTTGAAGTGTTATGAGAATGGCTTCCGAGTGAGCTGTTTTAATATCATTTTTTTCTAAGGAGGGAAGAAGGGGGCCATTAAGATTAATACTCCTGAAAATTGCTGAAACAAGACCAATTTCTGTTTCGTCCGGTTCAATGCTTATATTTAATGTGTCCTGATCTATGTCCAGAGAGAAAGAATAGTAATAGTTTTCAAAACGTCCCTGCGGGTAACGTTCTTTTTCAAGAATCAGCATATAACTACGTCTGGAGCCTTCGTTGATAACGGATTGAGCTATAAATCCCCGATTTGCATTGAATATCTTCAGGATATCCGGTTCAAGCCATCTGTCTTTCTCAGGAATAAGATTTTCCTCAACAAAGAGTGCAACTTCAAGCTGAACGAATCCGTCAAAGGTGAAATTTTCATCTTCAATTGCATAAGAAGCCATAAGGAGTGCACTCTGATCAGGAGGTTCAAAGTCTATTAAGCACTCAGCATCGACACCGGATTTTATCCAGTCAGATGGCACACTCATCTGCATCTGCATAAGCTCATTTGAAATTATCTCCCCATCATATTTTTGCGGTTCAAGCCATTTGGGGATTTCAGGTTTGCGAATCTTATAAACAACTATCTTTGTCACAATGTCATTATCATCCAAAAGAAATCCTATGCCGTCATCCCAGTATGCAATACCGTCCGAAAAAGCGTCAAAGTGAGAACCATAGTCATTTATAACTTCGCTCTTCATATCTCCAAGCCCGACACCTTTTTCAGTTAAAATGAATTGTTGAGGATCAGCTTCTATATGGATTTGATCGATGCGGAAGTTCATATCTTTTCTGTTGAACTCGCACATAAAAGTGATGGAGAAAGCTCCGGTATCATAAAAATAAGTGAATGGTCTTTCCATGTCCTCGCGAGGTGTTCCGAGAAGTTCATACATCTCTTTGGGGGTATCATACACTGTAATAAGTTCAGGAAATCCTACTCCGGCTTTCAGTACTTTTCCTGAGAGGATCTTCTCATATTGTGGTGTAGTTTTCTCTACCTCATTGTACCTTTCAGTTTGTACTGGTGCAGCGCAACGCGCTAGAAGTACAATACCAAGGAATATGATAGATAATTTATTTCCTTTCATTGTCTTTTACCTCCGTAAATAAAAATGGCATTTTGTATTTCATCAAACCGTAGTAAGATTTCTTCTTATTCATTTTATTAATAAATATTTATTAAATCTTAGTCTGGATTGATGTTCGATGGCTTTTCATGCTGTGACCCAGAGGGTGATAATTTTTAAAAGTCCACAAAGCACTGAAGATTCCAATATATGCACCAAAAAGCACATCGCTTGGATAATGTGCTGTGACGATGATCCGGCTCAAACAGATCAGTATAGCTAAAGAAATGAAAAATACAGACCAGCGTTTGAAAACAAGGGACATAGCAGTGAGGATTGCAAATGCCCTTAATGAATGCCCTGAAGGTGTGGAATTCATAGCCCACTCTTTTGAGAAAAAATGAAGCCCATAAAGATTTTTTTCGTAAAGCATAACAGGTCTATGTCTACCGAGAAAAATTTTCATGCCTTCTCCAATAACAAAAGCAATTGCAGCACTTAAGCAAATATATAGGAGAATTCTTGTCCAATGGTGTTTGATCGTTGGATCAAATATCAATATCAAAATGAAGCATAAAGCGAGAGAAATCCTGATAAATGACCCATCAGCAAGATACGAAAAAAATGTTCCGGCATCAAATAACCAGCTTGAGGAAAGGTTGTTATATGCCCACAAACTGATGGATCTATCGAGAAAGAAAAACAGGAGAAGATATAATGAAAATCCGATCAATCCATAAATTGCAGTTTTCTTAGCTAAGGTTTCCATTGTACTTTAAATCGTCTTTGAAATGAAGATATATTAATCCTTAAGTATCATAAGTATTGCACCGGCGGCCTGTACTTTGACATACCAGTCCTCATTTTCCAGCAGGGGCTTTAAAACATAAACGCCATTTTTATCACCCAGCTCGTTTAACGAAAGTGCAGCTTCTATTTGAATGTTTGGGTCGGGATCATTCAAAAGAGCTGTAAGAGTTTCTTTTACTTCTTTTTCATCATAAAATCGAAGGAAGCGAGTGGCAGTTTCACGAACTTCAATATCAGTATCTTCCGTAGCTTTGATAAGAAATTGCCATGCCCAATCTTTATCGAGATCACCTATTATCTGCACCACAGATTTTCGCATATTTACATCATCCATGTTTAGAAATCCGTTCACCTGTTCTATGGCATTTTTATCACCCCAATTCGCAAGGATTATGGTTGCCAGAATACCCGTTGGATTCATCAGGTCAAGGGATATTTCATAGAGATAACTAATATGTGTCGTGTCACCAAGCTGTATGAGCAGTGTGCTTGCCAGGAGGATCTTGTAGGCGTCATGCTTGTATTCATCAAAATTAACAATTGAATCAAGTTCGCCGTTCTCAACCATATCTAGTTCTTGTTGTGTGATGTCCATCGCTTCACGAGTCTGAGAGGTGTCACCTAGTTCTGAGATTGTTGCTATAGCATCAGCGCGTATGAGAAGAGAAGAATCTGTGAGTGTTTTCATCAGAAGGGGAACCGCCTCTTTTGCATCAAGCAGAGAGAGCGCATTGATTGCATCATCGCGAACTCTTTCACTCGGGTCATCGAGCATTTTTATATACAGAGGGATAAAATCATCACTCCATGCAAATGTCAGCTCATTGATCATTATACTCTTATTGTAACTCGACTGTTCATTCAAAGCCGTATTAATAAAATCTAATGCTTCGTCCGTTTTGCCGAGTCTGTACAAAGCCACAGCTGATGCTTTTTGAGCAGTGAAATTATCGTCAAAGGCAAGTGTAAATTCAAGATCGGGGATGGCAGTTGTGTCTCCAATTGCGCCAAGTGCACGTGCAGATTTCATCACAACGATATCATCATAATCGTATAAAGCTTCGAGCAGAGCAGGCACGAATGCCCTATCTTCCGCATCTCTCATCGCATCGATAGCTTTACTTCTCACAAAATAATCATCGAGTAGTAACGCATCATTAAGCACATTAATAGCTTCAGTCTGAAGCATACCTTTTTCCTTTTTTGAAATTCCGGAAGCACATCCTGCTATTACTACTACCACAATTAATGACAGCAATACCTGTTTTATATGCATCGAATCCTCCGAGTAAATTTTTATTCTTTGATCACTCGATCATGAAGCTCTCTCAAAAATTCTAATCCTTTTTTGGATATTTGTCGCGAGTACAGATCTCCATTGAACATATATACGATATGCTCACATCCGGGCTCAATATTGAACTTCATTCTCTCTGGTGATGAGTTGTTGGCATCATTCAGAAAGATGATCTCGCCAGAATACCCGCATTTATAAAATTCGGCGGTTTTTTTTGTGATGAATGACAGTACATTCTCGATATTTTCGCGGTCCATAAAAGTTTGAGCCAGAATTGGCTTCGTTCCTTTATCACCTTCTCTTGCATTGAAGAGAATTTCCACCCGATCAATATTGTCACGCATATACATCTTCATAGCATAATCGATGGAGATGTCACACCCAGCGAGAAATAGAATCAGAATCACAATAGAAATTATTACCCTTTTCATGGCGTCCCCTTTCATGGCTTCCTCAAATTCCTTAATTAAGATTTTATAAATTTAAAAAAATATCACAGAATACTGTCAATAATTATGTCTTTCATCTAATAAAAATATTTTTAAAGTCCTGATGCATGCTCGCAACGATCCATCCATTTCGTTTAGACAGCTCAAGAAGTTTATTATCATAATATTCATACTCCCTCTTCTTATCATCGTGAGTTACCACAAGCACAAGATGGGGCAGATCATTATCCTGTGCGTAGCGAAGCATTTCGAGATCTCCGCATGTGTTGCCTACTGCAATGATCGGAGATTTGCCAATATGTTCAAATATTCCGACAGCTTTTCCCTCTGCATTGTTATTATGAATGATATTTTCTTTCCTCAAGAACGCTATTGTGGAATTCTTATTACTATATTCAAGCTCTACACGCGACCCGACAATATGCCAGGGTTCGACTGGAAGATTCTCTCTACACGCTCCCCGGAGAAATCCTGTCATTGAGCCTGAGCTGACAAACACCTGGAAGTCGTTCTGAAGCAAAAATTCGATCAGTTCCACCATCGGGATGTAAAAGAGATGCTTGTAAGGAATTTTTAGTTCAGAATGCATGGTGGTATCAATAAATGCAGACACAGATGCAATATAATCTTCCTCTCCTCTTCCCACATAATCAAGTGTAAGAAATTCTATTATATGGCTGTTCATGTAGTTATAATCATTTTCTATGGCAGCCTTGTAGGGCTGAACATCTTTCAAGCTTGAATCCTGTGCAACAGCTTCGGTGTAATGCGATATGCACACCTCGAAATTTGCATAGATTGGCTTTTCGCAATAGATCGTGCCATCAAAATCGAGGGTTGCGATCCTATCTTGAGGACGTATATAATCTTCGCGTGAGGGGTCGGTAATCTGGTTTACAAAGGAGATGATCTCCGATTTTGTAGTTCTGTTATTCCAAGATGGAAGGGGGTCGAATCGCTGATATTTATTTTGAGTTGCACAGCTTGTTACAATAAAAATTATGAGAATAAGTATATTTTTTTTCAGTGTGGCTCTCCTTACTTCTTTCTGATGACGGTTCCTTCTGCCATGACCATTTTGGGGAATGCACCCAAATGCAGAGGATTTTTATCCCACACAACAAGACTGGCGAGTTTGCCTGGTTCAACAGTGCCCAGAATGTCATCAATATGAAGAATTTTTGCATTTTTATATGTGATGAGAGAGATTGCATCTTCCTCGGACATGCCCTGTATCATAAAGAATTTTAAACTGTCACGCAGTGCAATAGTGTGTATCACAGGATGATCTGTCATTAGTCCAAAAAATGCTTTCGATTGCATAAGAAGTAGCGTGTTCTGATAATATGCATGCTTCAACTCGACCTTGTATCCGACAGAGCCGAGAGGTCCATACACCACAGGGATATCGTTCTTTGCAAGCTCATCAAAAATATCTTTGTGGAAGACATCACCGGTATGATCTGCTGTGCATTTTATCTTATATTTTTTTGCCAGATGGATGAGATACAAAACATCATCGTCTTTGTGTACATGAACTTTTGAAGTATATTGCCCTGACAAGAGGGTGAGTAGGGCTTTATCTTCCGGTGTAAATCCGAGTTCAAATTCTCGTTCAATGATCTTTTTATCTATTTCAAAATCCTTTTTGCTGATCTTCTTTTTTTTGTATTTTGCCTGAAGCTCAATGATTTTTTTGTCTTTTGCAACTTCGCCTTTCTCTTGTTTGATAAGCACTTCATCCAGCTTTTTTTCCAGCAATGCATACACGCCCATTCGGGTATTTGAGCGCTCGCCTTTCCAATCCGTAGTAGAACGCGGATTGAATCCAAGTGCCATCTTGAAACCATATGCTTTCATAAAAGCGTCATCACGATTTTTTCCGAAATTCTTGATGATCATTGCCTGCCCGCCAATAAGGTTTCCGCTGCCGGGTACAACACAGCTATACAGCACGCCGAAATCCACTGCATCCTTGAACGCCCGGTCATCAAAATATATACTGTCGATCGGGTTATTGAGTGGGAGTATCTGGTTGGTGATGTCGTTGGTTTCGGACTCGGTCCACGGCTCGCCTTCACGGTCCATTCCAATATGAGAATGAGCATCTATAAAAGCGGGAGTGACCCATCCTTCAAAATCTGCTTTCATTTTTTTGCCAGAGACATCAACGATTTTATTCCCTTCAACAACAATGTATTTACTTTCGGCTTTACCCTTTCCATTAAAGAGCACATCCGCTTTTATCACTTTTTGCTTTGCCATGTTTTCTCCTTTTATTTTGATGAAACGCTTATGCCGTCACAGAGGATTGCAGGCATTTTTCCACCCCAGCATGTGTGAAGCTTGTTCTCAACTGCGATGACTTTTTTCAGGGTATCATAGACATTTCCTGCAACCATGACATCTTTTACGCGACCGACGATCTCGCCTTTTTCGACGTACAACCCAGGACTGACACCGACAGAATAATCTCCATTAGGAATATTTCCGCTGTGAGCTCCCATGACACCGTCCAGAATGATGCCTTTATCCATCATTGCAACAAGTTCTTCAAATGATTTTTCGCCAGGTTCAATTCGCGGATGCCCCAGGTCTGGAGAAGGTTTGATCGTGATGCTGTCGCCACCCCACATAGAAGACCTGTACCCATGACCGGTCGATTTTACGCCTAATTTTTGAGCGTAATTCAGGTCATAAAAGAAATTTTTAAGTATACCCTTTTCTATTATATTCATCTTCTTAGTGGGAACGCCTTCATCATCAAAACTACGCGCTCCGGGCACTTCGTCATTGAGAGGGGCATCATAGAAGGTAATGTTTTCGCTCACGATTTGTTTCCCGATGTCATTTTTGATCGGTGAGATATCCTCGTAAACACTTTTGGCACTTGCTCCGCTATGAAGACGCCAAAGAAGTGTATACATGCTTCCCGGCATAAAAAGCACTTTCATTTTACCTCCGGAAATTGCACACACTTTTGAAGAAGCGTTGTACATTTTCACGAGATTATCAAGAATATTGTGCGAGACAGAAAACGGGATTTTCTCTTCATACACGCGCGAAATACCTGCGCCTCCACCCGGATAGACGAGACTGAACCAGTAGCCATTCGAGCCGATTTTTGACTGCACATCAGTTCCGCGAGTATTCGTGATCCTCACATTCTGGATCTCTTTATAGGCAACGACTTCGATCTCTGCATCTGTATTCTTGCGAAAGACATCGGCAATACGCTGGCAATTCTCGACCATAGATGATGAGGTCACTTTTCCAAGATGTTCATTGTATGTTTTAAGAGAGGGAAGACTGGATGTATGAGGAAAATCATACAATGCCTGCACACCGCCAGTAAGAGAATTCAGCGCATTTTGCAGAAATTCTTCTCTGTTGATGAGATTCTTTGTGTAGGAGAATCCGAGTTTTCCGTCTTTAATAATTCGAAGCGCTATTCCGGACTGAAACTGGCTTTCGATGTCATGCAGTTCACCTTTTTGGAACATCACTTCAGATGCTGTCGGGTCACAAAAATATATTTCTGCCTGATCGCAGACTTTTCCAGCCATTTCTAATAATTTTTCCATTAGATACCTCCTAACACAACATTTTTCACAAGAATATGCGGAGCTCCGTGGCATGAGCGAATATTGGTCTGTCCTTTACCACATCCTCCTGTTTTTGAAAGCTTCAGATCATTACCTACTGCGGTGATATCCTGAAGTGTTTGATACAGATTGCCAGACATATTGATGTCACGTATCATGCGTTCCTTTTTCCCGTTTTTCACAATATAACCGTACTGAGCGCCAAAAGTGAAATTCTCCCCTGACGTTTGTCCGCCCTTTGGATCAACAATGTAAAGCCCGTCACCAAGTTCTGCCATGAGCTGTTCGAGAGTTTTTTCGCGCGGTTCAATATAAATCGTTCCCATGCGTATGATGGGAGCGTAACGATAATCTTCTGCAACGCAGTGACCTGAAATCGGTTCACCAAACTCCTGAGCTGTTCTGCGTGAATGCAGTCTGCCGGTAAGTACGCCATTGGTGAGAAGTTTTACTTCACGTACAGCGACACCTTCATCATCATACTTATAAAAACCAAGCTGGTTCGACATCGTTGCATTATCGATGATCGAGAGCACATCGCTGCCAAGCTTATCTCCGATTTGCATCTTTTTTCTCATTGCAGGGAGTGATTCCACGATATCTGCTTCAGAGAAATGTCCGAACGCTTCGTGTGCAAATACTCCGGCAAGTCCCTGGTTGAGAATGCAATCATACGCACCGGCTTTGAGTGGTTCAGCGTTAAGAAGATCAATAACAATTTTCGTTCTTTTTTCGAAAATATCATCGAGATCGCGTAGTGTATAGAATCCATCACTGCCGCCAGCACCTATACGGACGTTCTGCACAAGATTGCCTTCTTTGCTCGTGATACCTCCCCCGATGCCTGTTGTGATAAGATTTTCATGAATTTCTGCCCCTTCCGATGACGTGAAATATTTCTCGCGGGTTACTTCGAAATATCTCATATTTGTAATTGCAATTTTATCATGAGCAAGGGGAATATCATTGTAATGCCGAAGCAATTGAAGCTTTTCTTCGATAGAAATACCTCGAGGGTCTTCTTTCAAAGTTGGAATGAACGTGTCCTTAATAATCGGCACTTTCGCGAGTGTGATCGGTTTATCAATATTGTTGCCGAGAAGTACCGCATTTTCCTGAGCAGTTTTCAATGCCTTTTCGGCGTCATCTTCTTTTGTGAATGAAACGGAAGTGAATCCTCCGTTTTTAAGCACACGCACCACATATCCGTCCGTTGATGTTGAGCCGATATTGGAGAGTTCTTTACCGTCGAGTGTAATGAACGTCTCCTTCTTGATCTCGTAGCGGATATCAGCATAGTCTGCATCTGCTTTTTGTAAAATCATTTTGAGCTTTGAGAGCATATGACCTCCTAATAAATGAATTATTATGATTGTAAATACACTTCAGCGTATAAATTAAGTCAACATTTATTCCCCTGAAGTACTTCTCTTTTATTTCTGATTGAGAGATTTTGTTTATTGATATCAAGTATTGTGATGTTTAATAAAAAAACCCGGTAGCAAGTGCCACCGGGTTGAGTTTTTTAAGAATTAATTACTTCGATGAATGTGTTGAGGAATGATCAGATTGTACGGGAGTATGATGAATGGGAGTTCCTTTTATTGCTTCAGGAGCTGACATAGTGAAATACTGCCACCAGATTTCATTATTTCCATCTACAGAATCCCATGAAACCAGAGTCACGTATCCTGTGGGGAACGTATCATCTGTAAAACTATTAGTCCAGACATCATTGAAGTAGATAGTGAAGTCTGAGCCGTCAGCAACAACTTTGATTTGAGAAAAAGCATAAAGCCCGTAGCCAAGGTTCGGTGTATATGTCCAGTCAATGATCATAGTTTCAACGCCGCCCTCTTGAAGCCATACACTGTAGTCTCCATCTGCAGACACACGGAGAAGATAACCATCTGAAGATTTTGAGCCATAGCCTAAGAATCCGTTGGAGCGGAAGAACAAACCAAAGGTTTTACTCAATGTTTCATTACTTTCGATTCTTCCAACGCGTGTTTCAACAGTATAGTTTGAGAATTCCTGATCGTAATACGCATTTGCCCAGGTGTCGTTCTCCCATCCTTCCATAATGAGATTACCGCCGTTCACATACCAGCGGCTATCTTCAAAAACGAAGTTGTCTGCAGACCCGTCAGAGAAGTCTTCCGTAAAGCCCATTGTGGTGAAATTCCAGATTGGACCGGAAGTGCTGCCTTTTTGATCGTCATGAGCAACGATCTTCCAATAATATTTTGCCACATATCCTAATAGGCCAGGATTGAAGTTGGCCACGGTAAGGTCTTGAGCAATGAGTTCGGCTGCGCCTGGATTTGGATTTGTTCCTAAATAAACATCATAGGTAAGAGGGTCACCCTCAGGGTCTGTACATTCCCACACGAGAAGCGGAGCGATACCTAGATCAGTTGAATTGTCAGTCGGTGTGGGATTAGATGGGGCATTTGGTTTATCATTCGAGCTGCCTGTGCTTTTACAAAAAGAAAGCGAGGCAACAAGCATGATAACGAGAATAATTCTTGTAATTTTCATTTTTTTGTTCCTTATTTTTATTAAAAACTCTATAAATTTGAAGTTATTTATCAGCATACAGTTGTTCATGTCAACATTTTCGGGAATTTTAAAGTTGTACTTCTTGCGTAGGTGTAACAGCGCTTTACGAAAGGTATATCATGTCCGTCCACTGACGGAAACTTATGCAAAGAATATTAATTAAGTTTAGAATCAGCTATAATTTTTTCTTCAGCTTTCTTGATATGGACCACAGTATAGAAATGTGCAATAACTCCCGAAATACAATAAGAGATGGTTATTCCAATGAAAGCGCCCTGTATCTGGAGGATTTGCACTCCTAGATACGCCAGAGGGATATAGAGTACAAACATCTGAACTGTTACTAAACCTGCTGCATGAAACGGCTTTTGCAATACATTGAGCGACACATTACACAGAAGCAGAACTCCCTGCAATCCATACCCAAAAGGAACAATTGAAAGGTACTTTATTATCGTTTCCGTAACTAATGGATCTTTATTGAAAATGCCGGCAATGGGTCTGGCAAAAATAAAGAGAACAATGAAGGTTCCGAATCCCCAGACAAGAGAGAATAATTCTGCAAGACGAAGTCCTCTTTTTACCCTGTCAAATAATTTTGCACCGAGATTCTGCCCTATAAAAGGTCCGAATACGGATGAGAGGGCACGAATTACTGCAAGGGCAAAGAACTCGATCCTGGAGGCAACACCAAAACCTGCAACTGCTTTAGGTCCGTACACGGAAATGATCCTTGTCATGACTCCTACAGAGACAGGTAATATCATACGTGCACCTGCAATAGGAATGCCGATAAAGAGAATGGATTTCCACGATGCAAATATTTCCCGAAAAGGAGTCCGCTCAAATGTGACCATCCTGTCTCTGTGAACCAGCACCCATGTGGCTGCTACTGAAGCACTGAAACGGGCAATGACAGTCGAGATCGCTGCACCACGGATTCCGAGAGCAGGGAAAGGTCCCAATCCAAAAATGAGCATAGGATCCATTATGAAGTTCATGATCACTGCCACGATCATGATCGCACTGGGAGTTTTTGTATCGCCGGTTGCCCTGATCGCATTATTGCCGACCATCGGAATGAGCACGAAGAACATGCCGTAATACCAGATACCCATGTATTGTTTGATATAGGGGAGCACCTGTGGAGTGGCACCGAGAAGCTTGAAAAGCGGACCGATCGTGGAAAGCCCGATGATCACAAAAATAAATACGAGTACTACAGCGAGCAATAAACCGTCTGTGGTAATTCTTCGAACTTTGTAGGTGTCGCCTTCTCCTATTGCCCGAGAGATAATTGCCGAAGCACCCATTCCCACACCGAGTGCGATACTGTTTACCACGAGTATCACCGGAAAAGTAAAGCTGAGCGCTGCAAGCTGGGTGGCTCCCAACCTTCCCACAAAAAAGGTGTCGACAAGGTTGAATGCAACCATGCCGAGCATGCCCACTATCATCGGGGCAGTAAGCTTGATCAGCAGCTTGCCGATATGACCATCAATAAGTTTTGCTCTGGTATTCTTCATCTATTTCAACTTTCCTGAGAAATTGAAAAAGTGAGATTTTTTTCGTCAAGCAAATGAGAAAAAACTTGAAAAGAAATGTGGGGATATAAATTCTTTAACAAAGAAAGAAGGTGTTATGCGAGAGATATTGAATCCTTATAAGAAGTATGACGGCTATAATTGCTTTGGGTGTGCTCCGGGCAATGAATGTGGTCTGCAGATGACCTTTTATGAAGATGGTGATGAAATCGTCTCCAAATGGGAGCCCAAAGATTTTTTCCAGGGTTATTTCAATGTGCTGCATGGGGGAATACAATCTGCACTTATTGATGAGATAGGAAGCTGGGTTGTTTTGATAAAAGGAAGAACTGCGGGGGTCACTTCCAAGCTGGAGGTGAAGTATAAAAAAGCAGTGTATGTGGACAAGGGCACGATCACTCTTCGGGCAAAACTTTATCAGAAAAGAAGAAATCTTTATACAATATATGTGAAACTCTTAGATGCGGAAGAAACGCTCTGTGCAGAAGGATATGTCACTTATTTTACCTTTTCAAAAGAGAAGGCACAAGAGCATTTTTACTTTCCTGATTACGAGGAGTTTTTCAAAGATTAATCGAGTTCTTTCTCGCTGAATTTCTCAACCTGGTAAATGTAAATTTCCGTGCTTGGATCTTTGTATGCATCCCGTTTTAAACCTGCTTTGTGAGCGCAGAGATTTTCCAGGAACGTCACTCTGTCCCATCCGGTTTCCGTGGCGACCTGGGGAAGGAATACACCGCTTTGCCAACCCTTTTTTATCCACACACCGTCGATTCCCATGCGAATCTGCTTCCAGTCGGTGATCCGCTCCATAGAAGTAAGCACCGAGATTTCAATATTGATATCCGTGAGTTCTTTCTCTTTTACTTTTGGGAAACGTGGATCCTCACAAGCGGCAGAAACAGCCATTTCCGAAATAGCTTTATATAGGGGCATCTGCGCATGCATTTGTCCGATACACCCTCGCAGATTACCAAATTCATTCAAGGTGACGAACACAGCTCGTTCCTCAGTAAGTTTCTTATCATCCGGTTTATCCGGCTGCAATCTTTTTCCATTTTCAAGATAGAACTTGATACTTTTTCGGGCAAGTTCGAGAAGATATTGTTTTTCTTCAATCGAATACACGCCATGTTCCGTTTCGGCCTCTTTTTTCTGAATTCCGGATTCGGACTCGGGAAAAACGATTGAGGAATAACCAACAATATGTGACGAGTATTTGTCACCGGTAATATCTGCCGAATTTTGATACGCAAGCATAATCGGTCGGTCTGCGCCAAAGTGTTTCATGACTTTCATAAAAGGGTAGATCGCATGAAATCCGCAAATCTCGCACTTTCCTTTTTCAACTTCCTTTTTGAGTTCTTCGGGGTCCATACTCAGTATTATGTCTATAGTGTGATTGTCCATATCAATGGTTTGTTTGTAGGGATGGAAATGCGCCATATCAGAGCTGGCAACGATCGCGATCTTTTTATCCGTATTTTCGAGTATTGAAATCAACGTTTCAGCAAGATCATCCAGAAGTGAATAGTCTGTTGTAGCAGTCATAATAGGCACTATTTGTGCGTCCGGAAGCTGATATTGTACAAAAGGAAGCTGGATTTCAAAGCTGTTCTCTCCGCCAGTGAAAACCTGCGTAATGGACTCAAAACCCGGATTCGCTGCAATAAGCTTCTGGGTAATTTCTCTATCAACCTTCGAGGTGCCGAGAGGTGATTTAACATTATCACCGTTGTATATGCTCACCTTCCCCGCATTGTAACGATGACTGGTTGCAATGACGATAATCGTATTAAAGTTTCCATTTTGGAGAAGTGAGTACCCATAGGCAGCAATAGGACCGGAATAGACAATGCCTGCATGAGGAGAGATGATACCAAGTGGAACGATATCCTTATTTTTTCCGAGTTCTACATTATTGAAGAATTTGGTCAGCATACCTTCAAGCTCTTTTTTTGAGCTGGGATACCATGTTCCTGCAAGTGATGGCTCGAGGGTTTCCGCCCACAAGTTTGTTGAAAAAAGCATGAGACATAAAAATATTCCAATTTTTTCTAACATATAAACCACCTTTGTACTCCTTTTAATAATATGCAATAAATAATGCAAGGAAAAAATATCTATAATTAAATTTGACATTGTTTTTTACTTAATTTTAAAATCTATTATTAATAAATAATAAAAAAGAACTGGGTATAAATATGCTATATGGTGAAAATACTAATAATCATTTGGGAATAATATTTTATGGTGATTATCTAGATTTGTATAATGTTTACAAAACGTTTTATAATTTAATTGAAGGAAAGATTTTTTATCCGCAAATATACGATTTTATGCTTGAATTTCCTTACATTTTGAGGGAAGCATATCAAGGTTATCAAGAAAAAATATGTATTATAAAAGATAATGTGAAATTGGATTACTTGGGAGTCAAAATTCTTTATCCAAAAATTCTTGTATTTTATTCCTTACTAGAGTATGCTAAAAATACAATAAGAGTGGATGAAGGTAATAGCGCGATGATATTTAGATTAAAACATATTATCAAGACTAATTTAAAAAAGATTAATGTTGCATATGCAAATAAGTGTTTAAACAGGATTAAAGATGTTATTCAAATAAACAATGAGTTTTATGATGTAAGTTTTATTGATTTTTTAATTTATAAGTATATTTATACTCCGTCAAATAATTTTGAAAGGATTAAAATGTTATGTACAATAATGGAAGAAATTATTCCAACTTCACAAAATTATAAAAAATTCATTAACGGTTTTTATGATAAAGAAAAATTGTATAATTATGAGGTGTTGGATTATGAGAAATTAAACTGGTAGTCTATATGATTGAACACACTTTTAGACATATCCATGGCATAGGTGAGAAAAAAGAAGAAAGAATTTGGAGATCGCGTTTATACAATTGGGATTTAGCATTAGAATATATTAAATTACACTATTCACTTGATATAATAAATAGATTCGAGAATATATTTAATAAATCAAAATCAAATATTGATAATAACCCTAAATATTTTTCCAAAAGGTTAGATTCAAATCAGCATTGGAGATTATTTAGAAATTTTAAGGATTGTGCTGCTTATTTAGATATTGAAACAACTGGTCTATATCCTATGTGGGCGAAGATTACAACTATATCGTTATATGACGGAAAAAACATTTATTGTTATATAAATGGTAAAAATTTAACCGATTTTATAAAAGATATAAGCAAATACAAATTATTAATAACTTATAACGGTAAATGTTTTGATATTCCATTTATCAATCATCATTTGAATTGTAATTTAGATCAAGCACATATTGATTTAAGATTTGTATTACACAGCCTTGGATTTAAAGGTGGTTTGAAGGGTTGTGAAAAGCAATTAGGTGTCAACAGAAAAGATTTAAATGATATTGATGGTTTATTTGCAATTGATCTATGGTATGAATATAAAAATACAGGGAATGAAAATGCTCTCTCAACATTGTTAGCTTATAATATCGAAGATGTTATAAATTTAGAATATTTAATGCATGTTGCTTATAATCTTAAAATATTAAGACTTCCGTTTTATAAAGAAATAAAGATGAGCATACCAAAAAAACCAAATAATCCATATGAAGCTGATGTCATGCTTATTAAACGGTTAAAAAAAAGGTTGTATGGTATATGAATTATACCAACTAATTTTTCTCAGGTTCAATATAACACAGAATTTCACCTTTTTTTACTGAATCACCAGCTTTAAAATTTATAACCTTAATCACACCATTGCATGGTGCTGCCAGGTTATTGAACATCTTCATTGCTTCCAACACGACCACTGTTTCTCCGGCTTTTACCCTATCTCCTACTTTCTTTCTATACTCAAAGACCATACTGGGAATTGGTGCTTGGAGTGTGCCTGATTCATCTATTGCTACAGTTTTCTTCTTTTCTTTTTTAATCGGGCTTACTCTTACACCAGAAGCGCGCGGGTCGGCTACTTCTACATTAAAATATTCACCATCCACATACACATCAAATGAGCGCACATTGGCAGGTTTGTCTTTATTTATTTTAGTGGTGAGTTCTCCTGCAAAAGCTTTTCGCAAAATTTCATTTTCCTTTTCTACTTCTTCCAGTGTTTTAGGTTTTACATCGTGAGGAACTTCTTCAAGATCATATTTCCATTTAAGAAAGCGTTTGCCTGTCACTGGATACAGAGCGCAGATAAGCTCGTCATCCAGATTTTTTGCCAATCCCTTCACATCTTTTTTTACTTTGGGAAGTTCAGGTTCCAGCATGTCACCGGGACGGGTTGAGATTGGAGTTTCTCCGCGGGGATATCCTTTCAGGGCTTTTTTCTGTACATCTTTGTCAATAGGAAGAGTGGTCTTTCCGTATAATCCGAAACAGAGGTCTTTAACTTGCTCTGTTATCTGTGAATACTCTCCCTCCTCTTTATCGAAGAGAACATTATTTACAGTTTGAATGCCAACGATCTGACTGGTGGGAGTGACCAGGGGAACCTGTCCGAGTTGTTTTCTCACTTTTGGTAACGCTTCGAATACATCATCAAGTCTGTCCAGAGCATCCATCTGTCGCAGTTGGTTTACAAGGTTGGAAAGCATACCGCCCGGAGTTTGATGAAGGATCACATTGATATCTATGATCGCATTTTTTGTGTCATCCAGGAGGTGCCTGTATTTCGGCGTGATCTTTTCCATCTCTTTATCGATCAAAGCTAATTTTTTTATATCAAAACCAGTATCTCTGTTCGTTCCGAGAAGAGAAACAACAAGCGGTTCTACAGCAGGATGAGAAGTTCGATAGGCATACGGTGCCATGCATGTGTCTATTATATCCACTCCTGCTTCGATGGCTTTGAAAAGTGCCAGGTCACCCATGCCGGAAGTGAAGTGCGTATGCAGATGAATAGGGATATCTGTCTGAGCTTTCAATGCTTTGATAAGATTGTACACATCATAGGGAGAGATCAAACCCGCCATATCTTTGATGCAGATAGTATCGGCTCCGATTTCTTCGAGTTGCTTTGCTTTTTCCAGATAATAATCAAGATTATATGTTTCACCACCCATGCGCGGTTCTGTGAGTGAATAGCAGATAGTTCCCTGGAAATGCTTGCCGTTCTTTTTGATCATTTTCACCGCAGTTTCGAAATTTCTGAAATCATTCAGGGCATCGAACACACGGAAAATATCGATCCCGTTATCGCTTGCCCTTTGGACGAATGCTTCTACTACATCGTCTGCATAGTTTCTGTATCCGACAACATTTTGCCCTCTGAGGAGCATCGAGAAAGGAGTTTTCTTCATATATTTTTTAAGTGTTCTGATCCTTTCCCAGGGATCTTCATTTAAAAATCTGTGCATGGTATCAAATGTCGCACCACCCCAGACTTCCATGGAATAGAATCCGATTTCATCCATCATCTCTGCGACAGGCAGCATATCTTCTGTCCTACCGCGGGTTGCAAAAATGCTCTGATGTCCGTCCCGGAAACTCAAATCCTGTATCTTGATCAGATTTGCAGCTTTTGGACGATTAGGATCATAATTCATCTTTGTCATTTCCAAAATGCCGTGTTTATCGAATTTCATATATTACTCCATTATGATGCAAGAGCGCAAAAGCATTTACGCGTTATGTGATCATCTTTTTTTATCTTTAAAATACTTAATAAATTTCAATAATTTTCTTCTAAGTTTTCAACGTCTTCATAAACGAGAATAGTTCTTATAAATTTTGCAACCAGTTCAATTCCTAATTTCCGCACATCGAGATCTTTATGCACCGTTTACACCCTAAACACTTATGCTCTTTCGCGTTTTTACCCTTTTACTTTTTACCATTTCTGTTCTCTTCTCTGTACTAATATTCGGTTCTGCATGATCAGCTTTCTGCCAGCCATCACCCACTGATTTGTGTGAGGTTTATTATTTTCTTTCTCCTGCTTGAGGAATTGCATGACACCTGCGATTGCAGCTCGTAGTTTTTTATTGTCTTCCATATCAGTTATTATAATGGTATGTTTCCGTGTTTTTTGGGAGGGATACTTTCTTTCTTTGTACAAAGGATTTCCAGGGCATCAATCAGTCTTGCACGGGTTTCACTGGGTTGAATGACCGCATCAATATATCCACGTTCTGCTGCAGTGTATGGATTGTTGAAAAGTTTTTCGTACTCCTCAATTTTTTCCTGCCTTGTTGCTTCGGGATCTTTTGACTCTTTGATCTCTTTTTTGTAACTTCCTACAATATTGACCGCACCCGGTGCGCCCATCACTGCGATTTCCGCAGAAGGCCAGGCAAAAAGTGTGTCGACTCCAAGATGTTGGGAACTCATCGCAATATAACCGCCGCCGTAACTTTTCCTTGTGGTTACTGTAAATTTGGGAACTGTTGCCTCACAATAACTCCAGAGGATCTTTGCTCCATGACGGATGATGCCACCCCATTCCTGGTCACAACCTGGCAGATATCCCGGGACATCCACAAAAGTAATAAGCGGAATATTAAAGGCATCGCA
>Ga0207996_1000636_pt1 | contig 29732 bp, 29 predicted proteins | sample AntAceMetag02UKG_FD_184773 | JGI IMG/M metagenome (GOLD analysis project Ga0207996, IMG submission 184773) | Saline lake microbial communities from Ace Lake, Antarctica - Antarctic Ace Lake Metagenome 02UKG (SPAdes) (version 2) | ecosystem: Environmental > Aquatic > Non-marine Saline and...
TAAATTGAGCGATTCTATGCGGCGAACTGCACCAATCTTATGGTCTGCAATCGGTTGCAAAAATACTCGTTCGCATTTATTAATGCGTCTGCGTTTTTTGCAACCGATGCAGCCTCATAATCTTAGAGCACATTTCATCCGCAATAATCGCTCAACTTAGGTTAAAGGAGAATTCTTCCGAGGGAAGAATTCTAGTCGCAGGAGTAGTAAGAGGAGCAGTTGATCAAACTCACAAAAGACGCTGAGGCGGTATACTGGAAACCATTGGTACTACTATATAGCGAACGGCAGTCACGGATGGTTACATCCGCAGCACCGATATAGATATTACCGATATTAGTAAATCCTCCGTTCATAACCTGTAGGTTCTCCACGGTGCAGCCTGTGGACGCGATGGCTAGGTAGTGTGATCCGGAAAATGAGATGGTGGTATTATTCCGGTCTTCACCGGTTTCAGTCGGGTGGATTGGACCGATCCGACTGATAAAAATCCTAATTACAGGTCCCGGTTATTTGTTCATAGTATTTAAAATACCATCGGAATTTTAAATAGATTTTTGGTAGATACGATACTTTTTGGATAGCGTCCCCCCCATCATCTCTGTCGCCCGGATGACCAGAAGGTTGTCCTCTAAAAGCCAGGAGATCTCGGAGTCTTTATAGCCCAGATCCCGGGCGGCCCGGGCGGACTCCAGGTAGAGGAGACCATCCAGCCCCTTCTTCCGGTACTCCTCTTCGATCCCGGCCATCATCAGACGGATATCGGTGATCTTTCTCCGACCTAAAAGAAATGTGATAATCTGGATCGGTCCCATCTTCCCGTTCATCTTCTTGATCACCTGATTATAGTCGGGGAGGACCAGATAAAATCCCACCGGTTTTCCTTTATACTCGGCAAAGAAGACCAGTTCGGGGACAACTATTGGTTTAAGTTCTTTTGCCATATGCTCGATCTCCGCCTCGGTAATCGGGACAAAGCCCCAATTCTCCCTCCAGGCGGAGTTGTAGATCTCCCGGACCAGTTTCAGTTCCTGATGGAACTCCTTCATCCGGATGTTCCGGACATTTAAACCCCGCTTCTTGAGAATTGCCGCGATCTTTTCCAGCCGCGGATTCATCTTCTCCGGGACCGGTATATGGAAGGCAAGCAGATCCCGGGCTTTGGTCAGCCCGCAGCCTTCCAGAAGGGGATGGTAGTAGGGGAGGGTATAGGGCATCATGAGCTTGGGGGAAGAGTCATAGCCTTCCAGCAGCATCCCGCAGGTGGCGTTGGTCGAGGGGTTGAGGGGACCGATCATCTTTTTCAGACCCCGGTCCTTCAGCCACGCTTTGGCCGCTGAAAAGAGAGCCCGGGTGGCTTCCTGATCATCGAGACACTCGAAGAATCCGAAGTAACCGGTCTGCTCGTTATGGTAGGAGATGAAGTCCCGGTCCACGATAGCCGCGATCCTTCCCACCGCTTGGTCGCCCCGAAAAGCAATGAAGAGTTCCCTTTCGGCATGATCCCAGAAAGGATTACGCCCTGGAGAGAGCAGCTTCTTCTCTTCCGAAATTAAAGGTGGGACCCAGTATGGATTCCCCCGGTAGATACTCCAGGGAAGGGTGATGAAGCGTTTTAGATCATGCTTATCAGCAACTTCTTTGATCAGAATAGGTGGTTGATTCATGAGATAGACCAGGAGTGTTTAAATGACGAAATCAGAATGACGAATGACGAAGGAATGATGAATCCAAAATATCGAAGCGCCTTCGCCCTTCGCCCGGAAACATTCGAAAGTGATGCAGGCCCCTTTAGGCATTGGGATTTGGCATTCCTTCGTCATTCCTCATTAGGATTTCGTCATTATAATTAAATCAAATCACACCCAGTTCTTTTCCTGCCTTCTCAAAGATTTCCAGGGCAAAGTCAAGCTGTGGGTCAGTATGGGTGGCCATGAAGCTGGTCCGGATCAGGGTCTGATCCGGGGGGACAGCCGGGGGGACGACCGGATTAACGAAGATCCCAGCGTCATAGAGAATCTTTCGCATCATGAAAGCTTTTTCCATATCTCCTATGATCAGGGGGATAATCGGAGTTTCGCTGGTACAGGTATCATATCCCATCGCCTGAAAACCATTGCGCATCTTGCCTGTTATCTCCCAGAGGCGTTTCCTGCGTTCCGGTTCATCCTCGATAATATCCAGACAGGCCATCACCGTTGCTACTGCCGAGGGGGGGAGACTGGCGCTGAAGATCAGGGGGCGGGCATGATGTTTTAGATAATGAATTACCGATTCATCCCCCGCGATGCATCCCCCGATTGAGGCAAGAGATTTGCTGAAGGTGATCATAGTGAGATCGGTCTCATCCTCCAGTCCGAAGTGCTCGGCAGTTCCCCGTCCGGTCTTTCCCAGTACTCCCACCGAATGAGCGTCATCAACCATGACGCGGGCCCCATAAGCCCGGGCCAGTTTAATGATCTCGGGAAGACGGGCTATATCACCTTCCATGCTGAAGACTCCGTCGATAACGATCAATTTCCCGTTATCATTACAGTGAGAGAGAATTCGCTCCAGGTCATCCATGTCGTTATGAATATACTTTTTTATCTTTCCAAACGCCAGCCGGGTCCCATCTATAATACTGGCATGGTCGAGGCGGTCGATCAGGACGGAGTCACCTTTCCCGACCAGGGCGGATATGGCCCCCAGGTTGGTCTGAAATCCGGTTGAGAAGATCAGAGCATCTTCCTTGCGATAGAAGGTCGCCAGTCGCTCTTCAAGTTCGCGGTGAATATCCAGAGTTCCATTTAAAAACCGCGATCCAGCGCAGCCGGTCCCATATTTTTCCAGTGCCGCCGCAGCCGCGGCTTTTACCTTTGGATGACAGGTTAGACCCAGATAGCTGTTGGAGCCGAGCATCAATACTTTGCGACCATCGATCGTAACCTCGGTCTCCTGGGCGGAAGATATCTCAGTGAAGTAGGGGTAGATCCCCATCTTCATAATTTCCTTAGCCTGGGTAAAATTTTTGCATTTATCGAATAGATCAGCCATAAAATATTTACTCCGCAAATTTGCTGTTTCGGGATTTTTCTCTCTCCCGAAATACTTCGGGATCCCGGTTTGTTTAATTAATATTATCGGGACCGAAATCCTTCGGGATCCCGAGTTGTTTCATATTAAGTCTCGGGACCGAAATCATTTGGGATCCCGAGTTGTTTTATATTAAGTCTAGGGACCTAAATCCTTCGGGATCCCGGGTTGTTATATATTAATTCTCGGGACCTGATATTAATCGGTATTAAAAAATCAACAATCTATTGCCACACTTTATCCCTTCCCCCTGTGCATTTTATGTGGGACGCGAGAGGCGGTTTTTAACTTTAGGCACTTTTCCGCCGGAGGCAGAACAGCCTCTGGCTGAAGCGCATTTCAAACTTTAGGCACTTCCCAACTTCGCCCGAGCCGAAGGCGAGGGCTTCTATAACCATCCTTTGGTCTGGTACCAACGGATGGTCTCTTGTAATCCGTGTTCTAGGTTATACTGGGGTTTGAATCCCAGTTCATCCCGAGCACGATTAATGTTACATACCCAGTAGTTATGGTTCATTTCATTGATTTTGTCCAGATAAAAGCCTGCCGTTGACCGGGGAAATAACCGGGCCAATATTTTAATCGTTGCCAGGGCCAGTCCCCAGGGGAGAGTAATTGTGAAAGAGCTTTTCTTCAGGTTCTCCCGGATAATAGAAAATGCCTCTCTCCAGTTGTACTCTTTCCCATCGCCGATGAAGTAAACCCGTAATCTTCGGTCGGTTCTACGGCTTGCCAGCAGAAGCGCGTCAACCATGTCCGAGACATGAAGCGCGCTGAAGATATTTTTATCCCCACCGGGAATACAGCGTAGTCGGGAACCAGCCAGCTTGATCAATCGTAGAGTTTCGGTATCTCTGGGGCCATAGACAGCATGTGGGCGGACAATTGTAATAGGAATATCATTACTGAAATGTTCCGCCTCCCGCTCGGCCGCCAGTTTACTTTCTCCATAAAAGCTCACCGGCCGGGGTGATTCATCCTCATTTAAGAGATGTCCATCCGGACTGGGTCCGGCAGCGGCGAGGCTGCTGACCAGGATAAACTGATCCAGATTGACCTTACTCTCCAGCACGGCTTCCAGTAGATTCCTGGTTCCCTGCTGGTTGGTCTTGAAAAAATCTTCCCGGGTTTTTCCATTGATTTTTCCCGCCAGGTGGAAGACCGTACTTACATCCTTAAGCGAGTTTATCAGAGAGGTCTTATCATCAAGTGTACCGATCGCGAATTCGATCTCATTATGACCGAGAAACCGGCGAGAACTGGTCTCTCGGATCAGACATCGAATTTTCCAACCGTCTTGAATCAGTGATTCAACCAGGTGACTTCCGATAAATCCGGTCCCACCGGTTACCAGGGCTGTTCTAAGATTATTTTTCATGGAGATATAAAAAGAAATTAATATAATGGCCCCATATATTCAAGGTATATAATTAAGTTAGCGCTTTTGACGCTAACTTACTGGAAGTACTATTGAGAACAATGCAGTTTGCTTTTTTCTGATTAAAGCTCCAATTAATTTTTTTATTCTTTTTTTTTGATTCTAAAGTGGTAAATTAGCTATCTTACTTATTGCTTCGAATATATTTCTCTTAAAGGTATTGTTATATCCAGAGGCGTTAGTTTTAGTGTATTTGCACTAAGTTAGCGCCACAGGCGCTAACTTATGAAGATAATTTTTATCTGCTTATTTCTTTCACTAATCGGACAGACGGATTATATCACGGTCTCCCCGGAGCGTCTGGGGTCAGATCCCGAGGAATATATTGGGGTTCCGATAAAACTCAAATGCCGGTTCCTTAAGGAGGATTCCACCTGGCTTAATGATGCCGATGTTCCTCGTTCAGATAAGAAATGGGTCGGCTTTGTAGTCCAGGCGAAAGGTCGTATATTTGCTCAGTTGTTTTATCCCCGTGAGAAGGCGGAATATCTGGATCGCTTTGAGAGCAAGGATCGTCTTATTGTCTACGGCAAGGTATTCAGTACCAGGTTTAACTTCCCCTGGATCGATGTAGATAAAATCTCCGAGGGTTGGGTTGTTGGAGAGGAACCGACCGCCGTGAAGGAAGAAAGGATCAAGATGGCCCGGGAGTATGAGGATTTTTTAAAGGCCCGGAGCCGGATACTGGAGGAACTCAAACTTGACGATGTCCGGGATATCTACAGTAAACAGGAGGCACTGATCAAACTCCTGATCGATAAGAAACTTATCACCCGGGAGGAGTTTGACAGGGAACTATCCCATCAGAAAGTCAAACCCACCCCGGTGCCGGATTGGGAGTTGATCCTGCAGCGAAAATAAAAGTTGCGGCTCCGCCGCAACTTTTATGTTTTGAATAATGGCCGTAATAGTAGGTCAGTATTGAATCGGAAATGGAGGAATATAATAGGCATCCAGCTTTATCGAGATTACAAGTCCCGATAAACCGGGTGAAAGCGAATAACTTTAGGCACTTCTCCGCCGGAGGCGGATCAGCCTCTGGCTGAAAACTTTCGGCACTTCAGAAGTTGCCCGAACGAAGTGAAGGGTAAGTTCTTATGAAAAAATATAAGTATGTAGATAAAAGAATCCCCAGGATTGACGCGAAAGATAAGGTGACTGGAAAGACGGTCTATTCCACCGATCGTTATCCGGAGGGGATGCTTCGGGCCCGGGTGCTGAGGAGCGCGCTTCCTCACGCGAAGATAATCAAGCTTGATGTATCTAAAGCCCGGGAACTCCCGGGTGTGGAAGCGGTTCTCACCCATGAAGATGTTCCCGGCCTTAACGGCTTCGGAATAGTAACGCCTAATTGGCCGGTTCTCTGCGTTGACCGGGTTAAATATCGGGGCGACGCGATAGCCCTGGTGGCCGCTGTGGATGAAGAGACGGCGGAGGAAGCGCTCTCCCTGATCGAAGTGGAATATGAACCGCTTCCGATTATTGATACTCCGGAAGAATCTCTCCGACCGGATGCTCCCCTGATTCATGAAGGAGGAAATATTCTGCACTCAATGGATATTCCGCCTAAGGGGGATGTGGAGAAGGGATTGGCGGAGTCGGAGATTGTTCTGGAAAAGACCTATAACACCCAGTTCATGGAGCATGCCTATTTAGAGACGGAGGGAGGAGTGGGTATCTATAATGAAGATGACGGAGTGGTCACAATCTGGTGCGGAAGCCAGTATGCTTTCCGGGATCAGCTTCAGATCGCCCGTTCACTGGACTGGGAACCGGAGAAGATTCGGGTGATCGGATCTCCGACCGGCGGTGCTTTCGGGGGCAAAGATGAGGTCAGTGTCCAGATCCATCTGGCTATGCTGGCGATATACACGAAAAAACCGGTGCGCCTGCACTGGAGCCGTGAAGAGTCGATAGTGGCTGGTCCCAAACGGCATGCCATGACCACAACTTTCCGGATTGGAGCTGGCAATGACGGAATATTACGCGCGATCGACGTTCAAGTTGTTGCAAATGCCGGGGCGTATGATACCATCTCAGGTCCGGTTCTTAACCTGTCGCTGGAATCATCCCCCGGTCCCTACAAATATCCTGATTCACGATTCCGGGGGATCAGTGTCTATACCAATAACGCGATGGGTGGTGAGTTTCGAGCTTTTGGTGCTCCTCAGGTTGTTTTTGGATTGGAACAGGAAATTGATAAATTGGCCCGGTTGCTTAAGATGGACCCGATTGAACTGCGCCTCTTAAACGCCGTGGAAGAAGGCGATATATCTGCCATCGGACATAGACTCAATACCAGTGCCGGGATTAAGGAGACTCTCCGCGCCGCTGCCAAGACGTCCCTCTGGAAGGACCGTGATGAGATCAAACGTCGGCTCAACGAAAAAAATAAATATCAATCGTATGGGATAGGAGTTGCCTCGGAATGGCATGCAGTTGGATTGGGGGTAGGTTTGCCCGATTTCTCCAATGTTATCATTGAGATCGGTGAAGGGGGAGCGATAACGCTATGGACCGGCGCGATTGAATTAGGGCAGGGAAATTTGACCGCCTACGCCCAGATGTTGGCCGAGGTGCTGGAATGCGATATATCCATGATTAATGTTATCCATGGAGATACTATGACCTGTCCGGACTCAGGGTCGGTTACCGCTTCCCGATCAATCATGGTTAATGGCAACGCGATTATTAATGGAGTGGAGATATTGAAGCCGATGCTGATAGAGATAGCGTCTAATAAGCTGGGTATTCCGGAAGACGATCTTGAATATAGCGACGGCCGGGTTTCCTCCCGGAGCGATTCATCCATCGCGATGACTTTGGCGGAGATCGCGGATCAGGCTATTGCCTCATCCCGTCTGCTCAAAGTTACCGGCCACGCGGTTATCGCGATTTCGGATAAGGATTTTGGGGATGGCCTGCCCCACAATTACTATACTTATATTACCCAGATAACACTGGTCGGTGTGAATACCGGGACCGGAGAAGTGGAGGTTATCAAGGTAATATCGCTCCCCGAGATGGGAAGGGCTATTAATATAGATGGGGTAGAAGGACAGTGTGAAGGGTCGGTGGTTATGGGTCAGGGATACACTCTCTATGAGAATGTGATAGTGGAAAAGGGTGAGTTCAAGACCAAAAGTTTTTCGACCTACATACTTCCTACCGCGCTTGATGTCCCGGAACATGAGACGATAATAGTGGAGAAACCGGAGAAAACCGGTCCTTTTGGAGCCAAAGGAGTAGGTGAAGCTCCCACGGTCCCGATTATTCCGGCGATCGCTAACGCTATCTACGATGCCGTCGGGATCCGTATGGAAAAACTCCCGATCACCCCGGAGTATGTAATGGAGAAACTCAAAGAGAAATAGAAATTAGCCACAAAGGCACTAAGACATTAAGAAATCATAAGAAATAAAGAAACAACATAGTTGTTATATCTTTAATTCTTTTCTTTGTGTCTTGGTGTCTTAGTGGCAAAAAAGTTGCGGAGCTAATTGATATATGAAAGAGATAACGATAAAATTTACCTTAAACGGGGAAGCGGTCAGTATTTCAGCTCCTCCCTGGTTTACCCTGCTCAGGCTTCTACGGGAACGTCTCGGATTGACCGGGTCAAAACCAGGATGCGAGCGTGGTGAATGCGGTGCCTGTACAGTCCTGCTGGATGGGAAACCGGTGACCTCTTGTCTGGTTCTTGTTCCCCAGGTGGAAGGGCGCAATGTAGAGACCATTGAAGGGTTATCTGAGGGAGATCACCTCCACCCGATTCAGCAGGCTTTCATCGATGAGAGCGCGGTCCAGTGCGGTTACTGTATTCCAGGAATGATCATATCGGCGAAAGCTCTTCTGGATAAGAATAATTCACCAACCCGTGATGAGATTAAACGGGCCATCTCCGGGAATCTCTGCCGCTGTACCGGATATGCCAAGATTATTCGGGCGGTAGAAGTGGCCGCGGAAAGGATGAGAAAAGATGAAATTTAATTATCAGAGAGTTAATACTGTATCCGAAGCATTGGAAGTATTGAGCGGAAATAATGAGACCCTTAAGATATTGGCTGGAGGAACCGATCTGCTGGTTATGATCCAGGAGAATCTCATCTCCCCCGGTGAGTTGCTCGATATCAGCAGAATTGAAGAGTTGAAAGGGATTGAAGAAGACGAGGGCCGGATCCGTCTGGGCGCGCTGGTGACTCATGGTCGTATTGCCGAGAGCAGTCTCCTGCGGGAGAAGGCTCTTCCTCTGGTAGAAAGCTGTACTGAAGTCGGTTCTCCCCAGATCCGTAATCTTGGAACTATCGGAGGTAATCTGGTAATGGCATCTCCCTCTGGAGATTCGATCCCGGCGCTCTATGTCCTGGGAGCGGAAGTAATTCTGGCGAGCAAAGAAGGTGAACGCTCGATTCCGATTGAGGATTTCTTAATCGGAGTAAAGAAGAGCGTTATCCGTCCCGATGAACTCCTGGTGGCGATTTCATTTCCCGGAATGAGCGCCGATGACCGGGGCTTCTTTAAGAAACTGGGACAGCGGAAAGCCCTGGCTATCTCCAAGGTCTCTATCTCCGCGATTGTATCCCTCCGGGATGGAGTTGTAACTTCAGTCCGGATTGCTCTGGGAGCGGTTGCTACCACGGTTATCAGGACCCCCCGCACTGAATCTTTTCTGGTTGGCCAGGCTCTTACTCCGGAAGTAATCTCCGAAGCCGCCCGTCTTTGTTCGGAAGAGTCCCGGGCCATTACCGATATCCGTTCCACCGCTGGTTACCGGGATGAGATGGCAGGTCTCCTCCTGGCCAGGGGACTGGAAGAGATTGATTAATCTCGGATTGAGCGGATTGCCCTTTATATTGTAATCGGACAGATCGGTCCGATCCGACCGATCCGTCAGATAACGCGCCCCAATGACAAAAGAAAACTTAGAACGCCCGGTCTACGCCATTATCCTGGCTGCGGGTGAGTCCCGACGGTTTGGCCAAAAAAATAAACTTTTCCTCCCCTGCGGTCGCGAAACAATCCTGGAAGCTTCAGTCAGGAATATACTTAATTCCCGGGTGGACGGAACAGTGATTGTTCTGGGGCATCAGGCGGATCGGGTCAAGGAACTCCTGCGGAAATTTTCCTGCCCCACTGTCATCAACCAGGATTATCGGGAGGGGATGGGAAGCTCGGTTGTCGTTGGAATCGATTATTGGCTGGAGAGGATCGGGCGGATCCCTACGGCGGGTCTTCTCTTCGCTCTCAGCGATCAGCCCTTCATCCCGACCGCGGTAATAGATACTCTGATCGGAAAATACCGTGATTCCCGGGCGGATATCGTGGTTCCGGTCTTCAATGGCCGCCGGGGTCATCCCTCAATCGTTAACAGAAAGTATGCCGATGAGATCCGACAAGTAGCTGGCCGATGGGGCGCCCGGGAGGTTCTCCTTCGTCATCCGGATAAGATCTTAAGCGTCTCGGTTGAGGCGGAAGGGGTGATTCTGGATATCGATACACCGGAGGATTATAATAATTTGGAGTAATCCACCTCCCGAACAAAGTTTTCATATCCTTCGGTGCTTTTATTGATATTTACTTTTTGGAGATATTATTTCTTTCAGTTTGCCATCTTTTCTGGTTGACGCGGCAATCCGATGATGATAGCTTCCCCCTTTCGTAATCATTAACAGAATTTTCAAAAATAAAAACCAAGATACTAACATATATTATAGAAAGTATTTATTTATCCAAGGGCGTTAGTTTTAGTGTATTCTCACTAAGTTAGCGCCGAAGGTGCTAACTTATGAAGACATATTCAGCAAAACCAAAAGATATCGAGAGGAAGTGGTATCTGATCGACGCGAAAGATCAGGTACTGGGGAGGATGTCAACCCGGATCGCCGATCTGTTGAGGGGAAAGAGTAAGCCTATCTATACCCCCCATATGGATACCGGTGATTTCGTGGTCGTGATCAATGCCGAGAAGGTGATAGTGACCGGGAAGAAGGCGGAGCAGAAGGAATATCAGCGATATAGCGGATATCCCGGCGGCCTGAAGAAGATCCCATACAGACGGATGATGGATACTCATCCGGAGAGGATAATCGAGCACGCGGTTCGGGGGATGATCCCGCATAATCGTCTGGGGAGGGCAATGATTAAAAAATTAAAGGTATATGCCGGATCCAATCACCCGCACGAGGCCCAGCAGCCGGAAGTGCTGGAAGTTAGTTAGGTTTGATACCGGATAAAACAGGACCGAAGGGAGTTAATTTACAAAATGAGTGACAAGGTGAAATATTACGCGACCGGGAGAAGGAAGACAGCTGTAGCTAAGGTCTGGATCCGTCCCGGCGTCGGAAAATTCAGTATCAATCGTCGGCATAACCTGGAAGAATATTTCCATCGGGAAGTGCTGGTAAAGATAATAAAAGCACCCTTGCAGGTAACGGATAATATGGGACAGTTTGATGTCATCGCCCAGGTATCCGGCGGTGGTAAAGCGGGGCAGGCCGGTGCTCTTTCTCATGGAATTGCCCGGGCTTTGGTTGAGTCTAACGCGGAACTCCGTTCTCCACTTAAATCCGCCGGTCTCCTGACCCGTGATCCCCGGAAGAAAGAGAGGAAAAAATACGGCCAGGCCGGCGCCCGAAAGAAATTCCAGTTCTCAAAGAGATAAAATCGGATCATCCGATTCTGTCTTTTTGATGAAAAAGTCCCGCAGTTTGCGGGGCTTTTTTTATGTTATAACCAGGTCATTTTTGGTAAAACAAAGAAAAGTTATATATTGTTATATATCCTGAATCGTATTGATTTATCCGGGAGCGTTAGTTTAAGTGCATTTTCATTAAGTTAGCGCCGAAGGCGATAACTTATAAAGGAGCATGATCATGTTGAAAGTTGCGGTAGTCGGAGCGACCGGATATACCGGGTTAGAGTTGCTGAAATTATTGATATCTCATCCCCGGGTTGAAATTACGTCCCTTACGGCTAAAGTTGACAGTACAATCGGTATCCACGAAGTATTCCCGGAGTTGACCGGTCGGCTGGAGATGGACTGTACCAACCTCGATGTGGAGGAGGTCTGCGCTGAGGCTGATTTCATCTTTCTGGCGCTGCCCCATACCGTCTCGTTGATATTTGCTCCCATCTTCATCAAAGCCGGCAAGAAGGTGGTGGATCTGAGTGCTGATTACCGGTTTTCCGACGCGTCAGTCTATGAAAAGTGGTATGGAGGTAAACATAGTGATCCGGAAGGAGTATCTCAAGCTGTTTACGGTCTCTGTGAGCTCTTCCGGGATCAGATCAAGTCGGCCGTTCTTCTGGCCAATCCCGGCTGCTATCCCACCGGCACGATCCTGGGGAGTTGGCCGGCCTTGAAGGCGGGCTTGAGCCCGCGGGGAGAGATAATCGTCGATGCCAAGACCGGAGTAACCGGCGCCGGTCGGAAAGCCAGTCTGGCTCTCCTCTTCCCGGAAGTAAACGAGAATTTTAAGGCCTACAGCCTGGCATCACACAAGCATACCCCTGAGATGGAAGAGGTTCTGACCGGGCTGACCGGGCGGCCGGTTGGGGTGGAGTTTGCTCCTCATCTTCTCCCGGTTAACCGGGGCATTCTCAGTACAATTTATATCTCTCTCGCGGAAGATACCTCCGAGGATGAAATTCTGGATATCTATCGCCGGGAATATGCCGATGAACCTTTTATAACCGTCTATCCGAAAGGAACTCTCCCTCAGCTCCGGGAAGCGGTCGGCACCAATAAGTGCCTGATCGGTCTCAGGGTTAATCCCCGGACCAGAAACCTGATTGTGGTGAGTGTGATCGACAATCTCTTGAAAGGCGCTGCCGGGCAGGCCGTTCAGAATATGAATATCATGGAAGAATTTGAAGAAACCGCGGGCCTATTGTAGACAGGACGATTAAAAGCCAAAAAGAATTTAGGCAGGACGATTACAGACAGGACGATTAAAAGCCAAAAAGAATTTAGGCAGGACGATTACAGACAGGACGATTAAAGGCAAAAAGAATTTAGGCAGGACGATTACAGACAGGACGATTAAAGGCAAAAAGAATTTAGGCAGGACGATTACAGACAGGACGATTAAAGGCAAAAAGAATTTAGGCAGGACGATTACAGACAGGACGATTAAAGGCAAAAAGAATTTAGGCAGGACGATTATAGACAGGACGATTAAAGGCAAAAAGAATTTAGGCAGGACGATTACAGACAGGACGATTAAAGGCAAAAAGAATTTAGGCAGGACGATTATAGACAGGACGATTAAAGGCAAAAAGAATTTAGGCAGGACGATTACAGACAGGACGATTAAAGGCAAAAAGAATTTAGGCAGGACGATTATAGACAGGACGATTAAAGGCAAAAAGAATTTAGGCAGGACGATTACAGACAGGACGATTAAAGGCAAAAAGAATTTAGGCAGGACGATTATAGACAGGACGATTAAAGGCAAAAAGAATTTAGGCAGGACGATTATAGACAGGACGATTAAAGGCAAAAAGAATTTAGGCAGGACGATTACAGACAGGACGATTAAAGGCAAAAAGCTCCGAGGCGAGGCAAATAGTCCTGCCTGCAATGGTCCTGTCATAAAAAGTGGGAGAGGTAGGGGGAAATAGTTTTAACCGTGATGGTCCTGTCTAAAAGGTGCCAACGAGAGGGGAGTAGTTCTGTCCGAAAAGATGTATAATCAGGTGATTATCATGATTGAAAACCGCAAAATAAGACAACTTGAAACCCCTGAACTTCCGGTCGGGTTCAAGGGGGCCGGGATTGCTTCGGGAATTAAGAAGAACGGTAGACCTGATATGGCCTTGATCTACTCGGAGACGGAAGCGGCCGCCGCAGGAGCTTTTACTACCAACCGGGTTGCGGCGGCGCCGGTATGGCTGGATAAGAAAGTTCTGGCCGGCGGTCGATGCCGGGCGGTTATCGTGAACAGCGGTTGCGCCAATGCCTGTACTGGACCTCAAGGAGAAGCTGATGCTGAACGCATGGCGCGATTGACTGCCGAAGGACTGTCGATTGATCCAGGAGTAGTCGTGGTCTGCTCGACCGGGCGGATCGGGAAACTACTCCCGATGAAAAAGATTGAGACTGGCATCGCCGGGCTGACCAGGATTATCAAGTCCGGCGGAAATGATTCGGCTAGCAAGGCTATTATGACTACCGATACGCACTCCAAAGAGGCGGCGGTCGAATTTAAAATCGGAGGCAGAATCTGTCGGGTCTGGGGGATCGCGAAAGGGGCCGGGATGATCTATCCCCGGATGACAGTCGATGGTCTGCCCCATGCCACTATGCTGTCTTTTCTGACAACTGATCTTGGGGTTAGCGCCGACTTGCTCAGGACCTCTCTCTCTCTCAGCCTCGCTCAGTCTTTTAACCGGATCACGGTTGACGGAGATACCAGCACCAATGATTCGGTTATTATGATGGCTAACGGAGAGTCACAGGCGGCAATTGAGTCTGGAAGTAATGACCTGGAAGTCTTTCAGGACGCACTCAATCTGGTTACCGGTGAACTGGCCCGAATGATTGCCCGTGATGGTGAAGGCGCGACCAGGTTAATTAAGATAGAAGTACAATCCGCCTCTACCCGGGAAGATGCCCGAACCGCTGCCGCCTCGGTTGCCAACTCGCTCCTATTTAAGTGCGCTCTCTACGGCGAGACACCGAACTGGGGACGTCTTATGGCCGCCCTGGGATATTCCGGCGCGTTGATTGAAGAGAAGAAGATAACCACTTCCCTGAACGGAATCGAGATTATACGGAATGGACTATTGTCAGAAGTTGATCCCGCGGCCATCGCTAAGAAATTGAGATCGAAATCTCTAACTATTTTAATCGATCTTGGATTGGGGGATGGAAGTGATTTTTACTATACCTGTGATATATCGCCGGAATATGTGGAGATCAATAAATATTAGGGAATGAGGAATAGGAAATAGGAAATGGGAGCGGGAGTTTCCCGGGGAAATGATAGTGTGAAGAAAATAATTGAGAAAGCAGCAGTTCTGATTGAGGCGCTTCCATATATCCAGTCATTTCAGAGAAAGGTGGTGGTGATAAAACTGGGGGGGAGCGCGATGATATCCCCGGAATGCATTGAGGGGGTGCTTCGGGACGTGGTGTTTATGGAAGCGGTTAAGATGAAGCCGGTCTTGGTTCATGGCGGGGGTAACGCGATCAGTCGCAGAATGAAGGAAGCCGGGATACAGCCCCGATTCATTGATGGGCTGAGGGTAACCGATTCGGAAGTAATCGGAATTGTGATGGAGATTCTCGCTGGAATTAATGGTACTTTAAGTGCACGGATCAACGATATGGGCGGTCGGTCGGTGGGGTTATGCCGCCGGGAGGAGTTGGTTATTAAAGCTAATAAACATCTTCCGCTGCTATCCGCCAAGTCGGGCAAATCTAAGCCGACTGATATCGGATTTGTCGGGGAGGTTGACCGGATTGATGTGGATGCTATACGGAATATCACCCGGCGCGATCGGGTTCCGGTGATTGCTCCTCTCGGAGAAGATAAGAAAGGAGATGTATATAATATAAATGGGGATATGGCGGCCGGGGCGATCGCGGCGGAACTGAAGGCGGAGAAACTGGTTTTTCTCACCGATGTGGAAGGGATTATGACCAAATCGGATCACAGACATGTTCTATCATCATTGAATAGAGAAGATATCATTCGCCTGATGGAAGAGGGGACGATTGCCGGAGGGATGATCCCCAAGGTGACGGCTGGTCTTCATGCTCTAGAGAATGGGGTCAAGAAGATACATATCATCGACGGGAGGATCAAACACTCGCTCCTGCTGGAGATATTTACCGACAAAGGAATCGGGACCGAGATCGTTAATTGAAAGATGAACGTCGAACATCGAACTTCGAACCAGCCTTCGCTAAAGCTTCGGCGGGCAGTGCTTCCAACTTCGAACGATGCATTGGTGGAGTGGCCACTGGCAGTCGGCAGATAGAAAGAGCTGGCGACACAGATAAAAACTGAACCAGCCGTCGCTAAAGCCCCGAATCAAGTTCGGGATGCCCCGAAATAATCGGGATGCGAGCACAAGCACTATGGCGGGCAGGCTGCTCAACGTTCAAAGAAAAGCCCCAACGGGGCGGCAGAAAATAGCTAAGGGCGTAAGCCCTGGTTCCAAAACCAAAAATAGGAATAAAACGATGAGTAAGACCGAAGACTACATAAAAGAATATGATCAATATGTCCTGGGGACCTACACTCGGAATCCAATAGTGGCTGAACGGGGAGAAGGGTCGTGGGTCTGGGACGCGGAAGGAAAGAAGTACCTGGATTTCTTTCCCGGCTGGGGGGTGAGCAGCTTGGGTCATTGTCATCCGGCCGTGGTTAAGGCGGTGAAAGAACAGGCCGGCCGGCTGCTTCATATGCCGAATAATTTCTATAATGAATGGCAGGGTCTTCTCGCCCGTAAGATCGTGGAGCAGGCCTTCCCCGGGAAAGTCTTCTTCGGAAACTCCGGGGCGGAAGCCAATGAGGGCGCTCTCAAGCTGGCCCGGAGATTCGGTGAACCCGAGGGCCGGTTCGAGATCATAACGATGAATGCTTCCTTCCATGGGCGTTCTCTGGCCACCATCACCGCCACCGGTCAGGAGAAATACCACTCCGGGTTTGGTCCTCTCATCCCCGGGTTTAAGTATGTTCCATTTAATGACCTTTCCGAGTTGAATGGTGTTATTACCGATCGGACGGCAGCAATTATGCTGGAACTGGTCCAGGGTGAAGGAGGAGTAAATATGGCCCGGCCGGATTATGTGCGGGCCATTCGGAATATCTGCGATGAGAAGCGTATCCTGATGATTGTCGATGAAGTGCAGACCGGGATGGGGAGAACCGGAGACTACTTTGCTTTTCAGCAGTACGGGATTGAACCGGATGTGATGACCCTGGCTAAAGCACTGGGCGGCGGCCTGCCGATCGGAGCGTTTGTGGTAAAAGATGAGTTTACCGGGTATCTTCCGCCCGGAACCCACGCCTCCACCTTTGGAGGCAGTCCGATAGTCTGTGCCGCTTCCCTGGCGGTCTTCCGGGTGATGGAAGAAGAGAAAATCCTGGATAATGTCGGGAAGATGGGTGATTATCTTCAGGAGGAACTTATGGGACTGAAGGCGGAGTTCTCCGTCATTAATGAAGTCCGCGGGATTGGATTGATGCGGGGTATGGAGCTTGACCAGGAATGCAAACCGGTGGTTGATAGATGTCTCGATCAGGGTTTGATCATCAATTGCACCGCCGGTAACGTCCTGCGGGTCATGCCGGCCTGCAACATTAAAAAAGAAGAGATAGATCAGGCGATAGAGATAATTAGATCCGCCTTTCGGTAAATAGAATTAATAAACTCTAAAAAAATGTATTTCCACCACGAAGAGCACGAAGAATACGAAGTTGCTTGAAAGGGAAGATGTATATCGTACATTCTTTTTATGTTCCCTTCGTGACCTTCATGTACTTCGTGGTTAAATAATTTGATAAACAAAGTTGCAAGAGGTTTAAATTATGAGCAAAGTAGTATTAGCATATTCCGGAGGTCTTGATACCTCCATTATTCTGAAATGGCTCCAGACCGAAAAGGGTCTGGATGTTGTGGCTTTCATCGCTGACGTGGGACAGGCGGAAGAAGTCGAAGAAGCCGCTCTGAAGGCGGAGAAGACCGGAGCCTGCGCGGTCTATGTGGAGGATCTTCAGGAAGAATTTGTCCGGGATTTTGTCTTTCCGGCGCTCCAGGCCAACGCGGTCTATGAGGGGACTTATCTGTTGGGGACCTCTCTGGCCCGACCCCTGATAGCAAAAAAGATGGTTGAGATAGCGGAGAAAGAGGGGGCTGAGTATGTATCCCATGGCTCGACCGGAAAAGGTAATGACCAGGTGCGCTTTGAGATAAGTGCGATCGCGCTTAATCCTGATATCAAGATCATCGCCCCCTGGCGGGAGTGGAGTTATAAATCCCGGAGCGATCTGATGGATTACGCCAGGGAGCATGGAATTGAGATTCCGGTGAGCAAGGAGAAACCATACAGCAGTGACCGTAATCTCCTCCATATCAGTTTTGAAGGCGGCATCCTGGAAGACCCCTGGAATGCCCCTCCGGAAGAAATATTCGTGCTCAGTGTTTCTCCTCAGGCGGCGCCGGATCAGCCCACCACAATTGAGATCGAATTTAAGGGCGGCATCCCGATCGCGGTGGATGGAGAAGAGCTTTCCCCCGCTAATTTGCTGGCCCGGGTGAACAAGCTGGGAGGCGAGAATGGAATTGGACGGCTTGATATCGTTGAGAACCGGTATGTGGGGATGAAGAGCCGGGGTGTTTATGAAACTCCGGGCGGAACCATACTGCATATTGCTCACCGGGCTCTGGAGACGATTACTCTGGATAGGGAAGTATTTCACTTCAAGGATTCCCTGATCACGAAATACTCGGAGCTGGCCTATAACGGATTCTGGTATTCCCCGGAGATGGAGTTGCTGAGAAATACAATTTCGGATAGTCAGAAAAATGTGAACGGGACGGTTCGATTGGAACTATATAAAGGCAACTGCACAGTAAACGGTAGAAAGTCACCGAACTCTCTATACGATCCGGAGATGGTGACCTTCGAGGAAGACGATGTCTACCAGCAGAGCGACGCGACCGGATTCATTCGCCTCAACGCGCTTCGATTGAAGATATTGGCAAAGCTGAGAAAAGATAGAAAATGAAGTTGAAAGCAAGTAAAGTTATAAGTGCCTAAAGTGCGCTAAAGTGCCTAAAGTTGTCGCCCTGGCCTCGTTACCTTAGTCGGCAAATATAGGCAAAGGCGACAACTTTCAACTTTAGGCACTTTAGCGCACTTTAGGCACTTACTTTATAGGAGGCACATGATGGCTGGTAAGCTTTGGGGAGGAAGATTCCGGAAGAAGACCGATGAACTGATGGAGAGATTCGGTTCTTCTCTCCCGTTTGATTGGCGTCTCTACCGGGCGGATATTAAAGCCGGTATCGCTCATGCCCGTATCTTGCGAGAAGGGGGATATATTACCACTAAAGATAGGGATGGGATCATCAGAGCGCTGAAGGAGATCGAGAAGGAGATTGCGGAGGGAAAGGTTGACCTTTCCTCAGGGTATGAGGATATCCATAGTCTGGTTCTGGGAAGGCTGGCAGAGAAGACCGGAGAACTGGGAGAGAAACTTCATGCCGGCCGTTCCCGCAATGACCTGGTGGTTCTGGATACCAGGATTTATCTGAAGGAAGAGATTGGCGGATTGATTGAACTCATCCGGAGATTGCAGTCCGCTCTGGTGGAGAAGGGGATAGAGTATAGGGCTCTGGTCATGCCGGGTTATACCCATCTCCAGCACGCCCAATCTGTCCTGGTTCCTCATCATCTGCTGGCTTATGTTGAGATGCTGGCCCGCGACCGGTCCAGATTGGATGATGCCCGGGAGCGGATGGATTTTCTTCCGGCCGGATCCGCGGCGATGGGCGGGAGTAACTTAAAGCTGGACCAGAAGCTCATGGCGGAACTCCTCGGATTCAAGAGGCTCGCGGCCAACAGTCTTGACGCGGTCGGTGATCGAGATTTTATCGTGGAAAGTCTCTCCGCCCTGGCTATGATCGGGATGCACCTCTCCCGCCTGGCGGGGGAACTGGTTCTATGGTCGACTTTCGAGTTTAATTTCGTTGAGTTTGATGAAGCATACTCTACCGGGAGCAGTTTCCTCCCTCAGAAAAAGAACCCCGATCCGGCTGAACTGGTCCGGGGTAAAGCCGGGCGGCTCTATGGAAACCTTATCTCGGTCCTGGTCGCATTAAAGGGATTGCCCCTGGCCTATAACCGGGATCTCCAGGAAGATAAAGAGCCGCTCTTTGATTCACTCGATACCGTCAGGGATTCTCTGGCAATTATGGCTGGAGTTGTCAGAACTCTGAAATTTAACGCCGGTACTCTTGAAGCCTCCGCCGAGAAGGGCTTCTCCTCAGCTCCGGATCTGGCGGAGTATCTGGTTGAGAAGCGGGTTCCCTTTCATCAGGCTCATCGGTTGGTTGGAGAACTGGTTAGCTGGGCAATAAGAAAGGGAAGAAACCCGGAGGATATTACTCTGGAAGATCTGCGTAGGTTCTCTCCATCTTTCGATGGCCCGGCCTTGAAACTGATGAATCCTCTGGCGTCGATCCAGAGAAAGAAGACCATAGGAAGTACCGCGCCGGCAAAGGTGAGACGGCAGTTGAACCGGTGGAGGAAGAAGCTGGATAATAAAAGATGAACGTCGAACCAACCTTCGCTAAAGCTACGGCGGGCACGGCGTCCAACATAGAACCAGCCTTTGCCAAGGCTACGGCGGGCCAGGCGTCGAACGACAAATCGGCTACTGGCTCCAGCAGAAAGATCATACAGGTAAAGGCTGAATGATTAACATTCATCGTTTAGCCAGGTTTCCGCCTTCGTCAAGACTGTGGTGTACAGGATGTCAGGCTGGCTTCTAGCATGACCTTACTCGAAAAGGTATTTTTAACTATTTGTGTTCAAAAAAACTAAATATTTACCACGAAGGTCACGAAGAACACGAAGAAAAACAAATAAAACTATGAAATTTTTCCTGATTATTCAAATTCCTTCGTGAACTTCGTGTTCTTCGTGGTTAAAAAGGCTTTTAGAGTAAGGCCTAGCATAAGTCCGATTAGTCGGATCCGACCGATCCGTCCAATTAATTTTAAAATCTAGCTGAGATAAAATTTTGCGAATTATGCGCATTCTTGCGGCTAATAAAGGACCCAAAATGAAATTGGAGATAAACAGCAAATCCTGGAATTACCGGGACGGAACCCTCTACTGTGAAGATGTCCCCCTTGACCTGATCGGTAGGGAGGTGGGGACACCGGTATATGTATATAGTTACCGGCATCTGGTTGACCGCCTTAATGAGGTAAAGAGAGCCTGGGGAGAGAAAGAATCTCTGGTCTGCTTTTCATTAAAATCAAACTCCAGCCTGGGGGTAGCCGCTACTCTGATCGATGAAGGGGTGGGGGTTGATGTTGTCTCGGGCGGTGAACTCTTCCGGGCTCTTAAGGCGGGAGCATCACCGGATACTATCGTCTATGCCGGGGTAGGCAAGACCTCCAGCGAAATTGCCGAAGCTCTTCGTGCCGGGATCCTCTTTTTTACGGTTGAGTCGGTCCCGGAACTCCACCTGATCAATGAGATCGCGGAGGAGATGGGGGAGACCGCTCCGGTTGCCCTGAGGGTAACACCGGATGTCGATCCCCGGACCCATGAATATATCACCACCGGGAAAGCCGAGAATAAGTTCGGACTTGATCCGGAAGCGTCCCTGGATTTTTATCGGCTTTGCCGTGATCTGCCCGGGATAAATCCGGTAGGTATTCAGATGCATATCGGTTCCCAGATTCTCCTGACCGAACCTTATCGGGAAGGTGTGGAACTTCTGATTTTCATGGTCAGAAAACTGAAAGAAGAGGGGATCGAACTGAAATATCTGGATATCGGCGGAGGGATGGGGGTGAGTTATCAGGGAGAGGATCCTCCGGCGATCGGGGATTACGCCAGGACACTTGCTCCTCTGCTGAAAGGGCTACCGCTAAAAATAATTCTGGAACCGGGTCGTTTTATCACCGCGAATTCCGGAGTCCTGCTGACTCAGGTAGTTTATATCAAAAAGAAAGCCCGGAGAAATTTTATCATTATTGATTCCGCGATGAATGATCTGATCCGTCCGGCATTATATCAGGCATATCACCAGATTGTCCCGGTATCTCCGCGGGATTGCGAAGAGATTGAAGCTGATGTGGTTGGTCCGATCTGCGAGACCGGCGATCTCCTGGGCTCGTCTCGTCAGCTTCCGGAGCCGGTCGCCGGAGACTACCTGGCGATAATGAGTGCCGGAGCTTACGGATATGTGATGAGTTCTAACTACAACTCCCGTCCCCGTCCGGCAGAGGTGATGGTTAAAGGCGATCAGTATCGGGTGATAAAGAAGAGGGAGACCTATATAGACCTGATCCGCGGGGAGCAGCGCCCCGATTTTCAGGAAGAACTTTAATAGACCATACTCGAAAAGGTATTTTTACTTTCTCTGTTCACAAACCTAATTATTCACCACGAAGAAAAACAAAGAAAACTATGTAAATTTTCCTGTTTTTTCTATATTCCTTCGTGAACTTCGTGTTCTTCGTGGTTAAAAAGGTTTTTGAGCAAGGTCTGGATAGATGACTGGCTTTTCTTGAGGTTAGAATTATGAGAATAGAATTCACCAAAATGCAAGGCCTGGGGAATGACTTTATTCTGGTCGATGATCAGGATGACGCTCTCAATCTCCACCCGGAACAGATACGGTTCTTATGCGATCGACATTTCGGGGTTGGGGCTGATGGTATTATCACGGTCGGTCAGAGCACGAGCGCCGATCTGAAGATGCGGATATTCAATTCGGATGGAACAGAGCCGGAGATGTGCGGCAACGGGATTCGTTGTTTCGCTATCTACGCGCGGGATCATGGTCTGGTTCAGGGGAATGAGATGACTGTCGAGACCCTGGCCGGTATTATGCGTCCGCGGATCGTCGGTGATAGGGTTATTGTTGATATGGGAATACCGGAGCTTTCCGGGCCGATGATTCCGGTCGATCTTCCCGAGAGGGTGATTGACCATCCAGCCGTCTTTGGAGAGTACCAGGTATCGATAACCTGTATTTCAATGGGAAATCCCCATTGTGTTATCTTCTATCCAGATGACCAGGACCTCCCGGTAGAAGAATTAGGGCCAATTATCGAATCTGATCCGCTCTTCCCGGAGAAGATCAATGTTGAATTTATCCAGGTGATCAGCCGGGAAGAGATTAACTTCCAGGTTTGGGAGAGGGGTGCCGGGAGGACACTGGCCTGCGGAACCGGCGCCTGCGCCGCAGCGGTAGCGGGGGCTATCACCGACCGGACCGGAAGAAAAGTTCTGGTCCATCTTTCGGGCGGCGATCTGATGGTGGAATGGAAAGAAGACAATCACGTCTTCATGTCCGGCTCCGCCGCGACTGTCTTTGCTGGGGAGATTAATCTGGATTAATATTTTTCCTGCTCCGATTAATACTTCGGGGGGGACCGGGAAAATAAGAATGAATAAAAACATGCAAGCATTGGGCCAACATTTGGCTTAAATTTCTAAAGTTAATTCGTGTAATTCGTAGTTCTATTTATTTACCCGAGTGGAACGAGGGTTAAGTATTTAAAGGGGGTTATTATGTTTCGAGGTGCAATGGTGGCTATAGTTACACCGTTTAATGAAGGAGAAGTCGATTACGAGACACTGGGAAGGTTGATTGACTTTCAGATCGAGAATGGTACTGACGCGATTGTTCCCTGCGGGACTACCGGCGAGTCTCCGACTCTATCCCATGAAGAACATGACCGAGTGATTGAATTCACCGTGGAGAAGGTCAACCACCGGGTAAAAGTGATCGCCGGCGCTGGTTCCAATTCCACCCGGGAGGCGCTGCGGTTGACCGCCCATGCTCAGTCTGTGGGAGCTGACGGCGCCCTGGTGATTACCCCATATTATAATAAGCCTACCCAGCTTGGCCTGATTGAGCATTTCGGGAAGATAGCCCGGGAGACCGATATCCCGCTGGTACTCTATAATGTCCCGGGGAGGACCGGTGTTAAGCTGGAACCGGAGACGATCGCGGAACTCTCTACTTATGAGAATATCGTTGCCGTCAAGGAAGCCTGCGGTTCGGTAGATCAGGTTAATAAGATCTTAAATCTCTGTGATATCACCGTTATCTCCGGTGACGATTCTCTAACCCTCCCGATGATGGCGGTGGGGGGACAGGGAGTGATATCGGTAGCCGCGAACATTGTTCCAGGAGCTGTATCAAGAATGGTCCATAACGCTCTGGATGGGAAGTGGGATGAGGCCCGGAAGGATCATTATGAACTCTATTCCCTATTTCAGATGATGTTCATCGAGACCAATCCAATCCCGGTCAAGACAGCCCTGGCTATGATGGGAAAGGTCCGGGAGGAGTTCCGTCTTCCACTATGTGGTTTATCTCCGGTCTCAAGGGCAAAACTGGAGGGATTACTAAGGAGTTATAAGTTACAAGTTAAAAGTGCCTAAAGGGAGAAAAGTTATAAGTGCCTAAAGTGCGCTAAAGTGCCTAAAGTTGTTGCTTTCGCATCGGTGCTTTGGTTACCTTTCATTAAACCTGTTATCCATTGTTTGCAGTGGGGTGTTGTAGCCGCGGTCGTTGACCGCGGAAGCCAAGGCCAAGGTAAACGAGTCGAAGGTGACAACTTTAGGCACTTCAAACTTTAGGCACTTTAGGCACTTCTTTTTACTTTAGGCACTTATTTTCTTAAGGCACTTTTTTTAAAGGAAACAAACCATGATCAAGATAATAGTCTGCGGAGCAGCCGGGCGGATGGGGAAAAGGATTATCGCCTGCGCGGAGGATGAAGAAGAACTTGAGATAACCGGGGCGGTGGAATGGTCCGGCCATTCCGACCTGGGGATAGACGCGGGGGAGTTGAGTGGTAGGGGGAAGATTGCTGTCCCCCTGACCGACGATCTTTCGGCAGTGATTGAAGGAGGAGATGTGGTTATCGACTTTTCTTCTCCGGAGTCGAGTCTGGCGAACGCGGCGGTCGCGGCAAAGTATCATAAATCTCTGGTAGTCGGGACGACAGGTTTCAGCCCGGAAGAGGAGACCTTGCTGGAAGAAACTGTTAATGAAATTTCCTGCATCTTCTCTCCCAATATGAGTGTAGGGGTGAACCTTCTCTTCCGGCTGGTGGAGGAGGTGGCGGGTACGCTTGGCGATGATTATGATATTGAGATCGTAGAGGCCCATCATCGGCTGAAGAAGGATGCTCCCAGCGGGACCGCCTCGAAACTGGCCCAGTACGCCGCCGCCGGCCGTGACCGCAATCTGTCGGATGTCGCGGTATATGGCAGGGAAGGAATGGTTGGTGAGAGACCCCGCGGCGAGATCGGGATCCATGCCGTTCGGGCCGGTGATATTGTGGGGGAACATACGGTAATATTCTCCACCCCGGGAGAAAGAATTGAACTGATCCACCGGGCCCATAGCCGGGATACCTTCGCCCGCGGCGCCCTCCGCGCCGCCCGCTTTGCCGTCAAAGCTGTACCCGGTCTCTATAATATGCAGGATGTGCTGAAAAAAAGACGTTGAAGACCGTTGAAAAGAAAAGACGTTGAAGAATAAGAACGTTTAATAAAAAAGACCTAAAAAAAATAAAGGAGACAACCATGTTCTATACGGTAAAAGGAAAGATTGATCAACTCCTGGCGGAGGGATATAACACCCGATATGACTTAGCCCAGGTGGTTTGGGAACGGCTCCGAACCGGGGAGCCGGTCTTGTTTAAGCAGATGAAAGACGGGGAAAATGTCATCAATCAGATTTTTGCAACCCCGGACAAACTGGGTGTCCACTTCAAGGAGATCCCGGTCAGCGATGATTACTGCCGCTTCCATGAAGAACCGGTGGAAGAGGAGATGGCTTAATCTTGTTTGTAAGGTTTCAGTGAACCCCGTCCTCTCGTAGCGGCAGCCTTCAGGTTGCCACACGATGGCGACCTGAAGGTCGCCGCTACGAGCACGAGGCAACGGGGTTCACTGAAAGCTTACTCTTATTTGTTATTCAGGCACTATGTATACTATTGGATTTAAAGGTGAAAAATGAATTTCATACTATCTGAACGTTTAAAAAAGCTCCCTCCATATCTCTTTGCTGAAATTGATCGAGTTAAGCGGGAGTTGCGATCTCAGGGAAAGGAATTGATAGATCTTGGCGTCGGAGATCCCGATCAGCCAACCCCCCCTCATGTCATTGAAGCATTAGCCCGAGCGGCCCGGGATCCGTCAACCCATACTTATGCTCTGGATTCCGGAATGGAAGAGTTGCGGGAAGCGATCGCTGATTGGTATCTCCGGCGGTTCGGTGTGGAACTGGACCCGGCTACCGAAGTTCTTCCGCTCTTAGGTTCCAAGGAGGGAATTGCCCATATCCCCCTGGCCTTTGTTAATCCGGGCGAGGTCGTACTCGTCCCCAACCCCGGATATCCTGTCTATAGCTCCGGCACGATATTCGCGGGCGGGATACCGGTAGCAATGGGATTGACGGAAGAGAACGGATTTCTGGCTGATCTGGATGTTATAGATGATGATACTACTTCCCGCGCCCGGTTGATGTTTTTGAACTACCCCAACAATCCTACCGCAGCGGTCTGCGATCTGGATTATTTCGAATCGGCTTCCGCCTTTGCTCGAAAGAATGAGATTATCCTCTGCCACGACGCGGCCTATACCGAACTGGCTTTTGATGGCTATAACCCTCCCAGTTTCCTCCAGGCGGAAGGGGCGAAAGAGGTCGGGATTGAATTTCATTCACTCTCAAAGACATATAACATGACCGGCTGGAGAGCCGGCTTCGCGGTTGGTAACGCCGGGATCATCAGTGGATTGAGCAAGGTTAAGTCCAACATCGACTCCGGCATCTTTCGGGCGGTTCAGATCGCGGCCATCGCGGCACTGAATGGGCCGCAGGACTTCCGGATGGAATTGCTGGATATGTACCGTCGGCGCCGTGATACGCTGGTGGAAGGATTGAACTCTCTGGGATGGAAAGCGAAGAAACCCCGCGCGACATTCTATGTCTGGTGCCGTGTCCCCGGTGATTATGACTCAGCCTCCTTTACGACATTACTCATGGAAGAAGCCGGCATAGTAACCACTCCCGGAGTCGGCCTGGGATCATACGGGGAAGGATACGTCCGGATGACACTGACCCGTCCCGAAGATGAACTGGCTCAAGCGGTGGAACGACTGGGAAAGCTTGAAGTGTTTAGAAGTTAGTGCCTGTGGCGGTATCTTCTGTGGGAGGGGTTTTAACCTCGATCCGGGCCTGGCGAATTGTGGGAGAGGTTTCCAACCTCGATCCGGGCTCGGCCAGCCAGTCGGGCTTATAAACACTTCCCACAGAGGTTAACCTATGGTTTATCCGGGACTGAGTTCTTTATAATCTGTTAAAATCCCACTTGACATATATGCATTAAACGTGCATATTGGTATGCATGAGAACAACATTAAATATTGATGATATAATATTGGCCAAGGCCATGGAGCTGACAGGGGTAAAAGAAAAAACCGCTCTGGTTAGAATTGGATTGGAGACACTAATCGCTCTAGAAAACAGCAAGCGTTTGGCCAGACTGGGCGGAACGGAAAAATCTCTGCGTTCTATCCCGAGAAGAAGAGATTTAAAGGAATAGCCATGGTCCTTATCGATACGTCTGTTTGGATCAGCCATTTTAAAAAAAGAAATAGCTCCCTAGTTGAAATCCTTTCAAATGGTATGGCTGCCTGTCACCCATTCATTATTGGTGAATTGGAATGTGGGAGGTTAAATAATCGGGAAGAGATCATTTCGCTGATGCAGAAGCTATTCCAGGCAGAGGAGGCCAGCCATGAAGAGGTATTGCAATTCATCGAAACTCATGATTTGATGGGTATGAGTATTGGTTTGATTGATGTTCATTTATTGGCGTCCACTCTGCTCACGGGGATATCATTGTGGACGTACGACAAGAAACTGCAAACGGCGGCAGAGAAGTTGGGGGTATTCTATGTGCAGGAATAGTGAGATTGATACCTTCATCTCCCTTGGTTCCAACCGTGCTGACCGGGACGGTTATATCAGGAAGGCGTTATTTCTTCTGGGCCGCACCCCCGGTATCAGAGTGAGGGATGTCTCCGCTCTCTACGAGAGTGAGCCGATGTATCTCCGGGAGCAACCCCTCTTCCTAAACTGTGTCGCGATTATTTCTACCACTCTGGAGCCAAACATCCTGCTAGCAGCCTGCCAGAAGATAGAAAAAGTCCTGGGAAGAAGACGGAGGATACGATACGGACCGCGGGTGATTGATCTGGATATAATCTCTTACGGGCGGCGACTGGTTAATATCCCGGGACTGACAATTCCACACCCACGCCTTACGGAACGCCGGTTTGTCCTCCAGCCCCTATTTGAACTGGCCCCCTACTGGAGACATCCCGGTCTGGGCCGGTCCGTGAAAGAACTGCTCGGCCTGCTTCAGAGCGGGGATAAAGTAATCTACTATGGAGAGATCAGATGAATGAATTGCCGAAAGTAACAGTTGCCACACTGAAAAAGAAGAAGGAGAGGGGGGATAAGATTGTCACCCTGACCGCCTATGATTACTTTACCTCCCGGATGATGAATGAAGCCGGAGTAGATCTGATCCTGGTCGGAGATTCCCTGGGGATGGTTGTCCTGGGTTATGAAAATACCGTCCCGGTAACCATGGAGGATATGCTCCATCATACCCGGGCGGTGGTCCGGGGAAATAGCCGCTCTCTGGTGGTGGCGGATATGCCGTTTCTCTCTTACCAGGTCAGCGATGAGGAAGCACTTCACAATGCCGGTCGTTTTATCCAGGAGGCGGGTGCCCAGGCTATCAAACTGGAAGGTGGCAAGGAGATGGCCCCGCTGGTCCATAAGATGGTCCGGGCCGGTCTCCCGGTGATGGGCCATATCGGACTACTTCCACAGGATATTCTCAAGGATGGAGCGTATATTCTCCGGGGGAAGGATAATGAGTCCGCCGAAAGACTTCTAGGAGATGCCCGGTCACTGGAAGATGCCGGTGCCTTCGCGGTGGTCCTGGAATGTGTTGCCGCTAAGGTGGCGGGGGTGATTACAAACTCCGTCTCTATCCCTACCATCGGCATTGGTTCGGGTCCATTATGCGATGGTCAGATCCTGGTAACTCACGATCTCCTGGGAATCTTCGATCAATTTAAACCAAAGTTCGTGAAGCAGTACGCGCAGGTGAATGAGATCATGCTCAACGCCTTCAAGGAATATAAAAAAGATGTGGAAGAAGGGACCTTCCCCGGCCCTGAGCACTCTTTTTAAATTTTGCTACGCAAAATTTAAGTTAATACTTCGATCAGGAATTTTCTTCGTAGTGCAGGACTTCAGTCCTGCCCGGATACGAAAGAGAGAATTAGTAGCCGTACCTTTTAAGGTGCGCAATTATTTGATTACATCGTTACCACGCTTCGCGTGGTAACACTTAAATAATTTTTACGGAGTAAAAATTAGATGGAAGTAATAAGTTCCCCGGATAAAATGCAGCAGAAGGCTCTTTCCCTGAAGGGAAAGAGCAAGACCATCTCCTGTGTCCCCACGATGGGTTTTCTCCATGAGGGGCATCTAAATCTGATCCGCGCGGCCCGGGCGGATGCGAACATCCTGGTTGTAACCATCTTCGTCAACCCGGCCCAGTTTGGCCCTTCTGAAGACTTAAGCTCCTACCCACGTGATCTCAAACGCGATCTTTCTCTCTGTGAGCAGGAAGGAGTGGATATAGTCTTTACTCCCGAGGCCGAAGATATCTATCCGGAGGGATACTCAACCTATATCGAAGAGAATGATCTGAGCAAGGGGCTCTGCGGCGCTACCCGCCCCGGCCATTTCCGGGGAGTGGCGACGGTGGTGGCCAAGCTCTTTAACATCGTCCAGCCGGATAGCTCCTTCTTTGGCCGCAAAGACTACCAGCAGCTATGTGTCATCAAAAAGATGGTGAAAGACCTCAATATTCCGATCCGGATTATCGGTTGCCCGATTGTCCGGGAAGAGGATGGCCTGGCGATGAGTTCCCGGAATAAAAACTTAAACTCGGACCAGAGAAGGGAGGCGCTCTGTCTCCGTCAGGCCCTGTTAAGAGCGAAAGAATTAGTCGGGACAGGGGAGAAGGGCGCGGCCGTGATCAGGGAATCAATGGTGGAGATAATCGAGAAGGAACCTTCCTCCAGAATCGACTACATTGAGATCCGGGACGGTGAAACACTGGAACTAAAGTATCAGATAGAGGAGGGGACCATGATAGCCCTCGCGGTCTTCATAGGCAAGACCCGCCTGATTGACAATATCCTTATCTGACAAAACACGTTTGCAGACTGTGTCGCAATTAAACCCGGACCGCTTACCTCCACTCATAAAAAAAACGCTAAAAATATCCAGAGCCATTCGGTATAATTATACAAATAATAAGACAGGAGACTTAAAGGAGAATATAGAATGGCCTATAGATATGGTGAAAGACATCAGATGGATCTTTTGCCGCCCAGCGTTGA
>Ga0207996_1000640_pt1 | contig 29646 bp, 26 predicted proteins | sample AntAceMetag02UKG_FD_184773 | JGI IMG/M metagenome (GOLD analysis project Ga0207996, IMG submission 184773) | Saline lake microbial communities from Ace Lake, Antarctica - Antarctic Ace Lake Metagenome 02UKG (SPAdes) (version 2) | ecosystem: Environmental > Aquatic > Non-marine Saline and...
AAATATGAAAAAAAATAAAATAAAAGTTCAAAAAAATAAAAATAAAACTTAGAGAAAGCTGGCTAACACATATGAGCCTTTCCGTGTCAACATAATCTATATCAATTTTGATGGTTTTGTAAAAAGTACCGAATTTTATGATTTAAGCAAGGATTTCAACGCACCAAAGTCTTCAATACAAGTCAGGGAAAAATGGACGAAGTTAAAATAACAATTATAGGCGCTGGCGTAGTGGGACTGGCTATAGCAGCGGAACTGTCTCGGGAATATGACGATATTATTGTGCTTGAAAGACATGAAAAATTCGGGCAGGAGACAAGCAGTCGCAATAGCGAGGTTATTCACTCCGGTATCTATTATTCTCCAAACTCGCTTAAAGCTGAATTGTGCGTGGAAGGCGCAGGACTTTTATATAAATATTGCGAAAAATATTCCATTCCTTATTCAAGGCTTGGCAAATTAATAATAGCAGTTAGCGAGTCGGAAGTAAAAGAAGTGCAGGAGCTTTATAATACTGGAATAAAGAATAGCGTTAAAGGGCTGAAGCTTATTGAAAAAGATGAAATAAACAAAATAGAGCCAAATGTTAATGCAAAAGCCGCTGTTTATTCTCCAAATACCGGCATTATTGATTCGCACTCCTTAATGTCTCATTTGCATGGAGTTGCGAGTGCGTCCGGTGTTTTATTTTCCTTTAACACAGAGGCTAATTCCATTGAAAAACATAAAAACGGATATGTAATAGGCATAAAAAATAATGATTATAAATTTATTTCCTCAGTGGTTATAAATTCAGCCGGGCTTGCTGCGGATTATGTAGCTGAACTGATAGGTGTTAATATTGAAAAAACAGGTTACAGGCTTAGCTACTGCAAGGGTTCATATTTTTCTTATTCCAGAAAATCACCTGTAAAAATGCTTATTTACCCTGTGCCGAACAAAGATTTGACCGGTTTAGGCATCCATGCCACTCTGGATTTAGCCGGACGCCTTCGTTTTGGACCGGATGCAGAGTATGTGGATGATATAGACTATAAAGTTGATGCCGGTAAAAAAGATATTTTTTATAAAAACGCGAAAAAAAATATCAAAGGGCTGGACAAAGAAGCTTTTAATCCAGATATGGCAGGAATTCGTCCCAAGATCAAAGGTTATGGTATAAAGGATTTTGTCATAAAACATGAGGTTGATATAGGGATGGAAGGATTTATTAATTTAATAGGAATTGAATCCCCAGGGCTTACAGCATCGCTTTCCATAGCAAAGCATGTAAACAATATAATAAATACAGAACTTAAAATTTGAGGGTCATCTCCCGATTAATTTTGGTCATGCAAATTTATCAAAACCTTTAGCTATGAATGAATTTACCGCTACAGTTAAAAAAGCACCGGAATGACGGTTTAAGGGTGGGCCGCTGCCGCAATTACTGCCTGGCCAAGAGAAATTCCCCCGTCATTGGTTGAAACAAGACTGTGTGTTATTACCTTAAAGCCTCTGTTGCTGAGACCTTTTATTAATCCAGATAAAATAATCGAATTCTGGAATACGCCTCCGCTTAAGGCAACCCTGTTCAAACCTGTTTCTTTTCTTATAGCCTCACATAATTCTGAGAATAATATAATAATTGTATTATGAAGCTTGCCGCTTATTTTTGAAATATGTACATTTTTGTCCATGTCTTTTATTACGCCGCATATTATGGGCTTTAATAAAATTCTGCGGATCTTTTCCGATGTCCATTCAAAATCATATACCTCTTTTGTATCTTGATCAGCAATCATCTCCAAATCCATAGCAGCCTGGCCTTCAAAGAAAACATTATTCCTGATACCAATAATTGCTGCCATGCCGTCAAAGAAACGCCCCAAGCTTGAAGTAAGCGGAGAATTTACTTTTTTTGAGATCATTTCAGCGATAAATTTTATCTTATTATTGTCGATCTGTTTAAACAGAGGCAGATCATGGCCGGCAAAATCTTTTTCAAAAGCATCGCAAAGATAACTCACAGCCATGCGCCATGGTTCTTTTATCGCCGCATCTCCTCCAGGCATGGAAACATATGACAGGTGCGCTTTGCGCTGGAATTCACCTTCTTCAGCAATTAGTATCTCTCCTCCCCATATACTGCCGTCTGTTCCATAGCCGGTGCCATCGAATGCAAGCCCTATTACCGGACCGTCTAAGCGGTTCTCTGCCATACAGCTTGCTATATGTGCATGATGATGCTGAACAGGCATTTTTTGAATATCGTGAAGCTCAAGCGCGTATATTGTACTCAGATAATCAGGATGAAGATCATGGGCAACAATTTTGGGATTGATATCAAGTATCTGTTTCATGTGCCTGATTGTCAGCTGAAAAAACTCGTACGTTGCCTGATTATCAAGATCTCCAATGTGCTGGCTTATAAAAGCATTATTTTCCTTTGTAAGGCAGACAGTGCTTTTCAGTCCTCCGCCGCAGGCAAGTATCTGATCAATATTTTTCTTTAAAAAAACAGGAACCGGCACATAACCCCTTGACCGGCGCATAAACCTTGTATGACCGGCCGTATGCTTTACTATGGAATCATCACTGCGCAAATATATATCTCTGTTGTGTACCAGAAAATAATCTGCAATATTTGAAAGCTTTTTAAAAGCATCGTCATTATCAATGCAAATGGGCTCTTCGCTCATATTCCCGCTGGTCATAACCAGAGCAGTAAAATTGTGGCTCAGCAAAAGATAGTGAAGGGGAGTATAAGGAAGCATCACCCCGAAATATCTGTTTCGCGGCGAAATATCTTCTGAAAGGGGATTGGGGTTTCTTTTTTCAAGAATTACAATAGGACGTTGTAATGATTTAAGAAGCGCTTTTTCTTCAGGCTTCAAATATGCATATTTGCGAATACTTTCCATATCTCTGGACATGACTGCAAAAGGCTTTTCTTCGCGGTGTTTTCTGCTCCTGAGCATGCTTACGGCAATGCTGTTTACAGCATCCACTGCCAGATGAAATCCTCCCAGCCCTTTTATTGCAACAATAGAACCTTTTTTTAAAAGCTGTGCGGTTTTTTCAATTGGATTAAGGGTATCAATCTTCTTCCCATTATTATCGTGCAGAGAAACATGAGGCCCGCATTTTTCACAGGCATTTGGCTGCGCATGGAATCTCCTGTTGCCCGGGTCGTCATATTCAGCCTGGCATTTTTCACACATTTTAAAATGTTTCATCGAAGTTTCTGGACGGTCATAAGGAATATCTGAAATAATTGTATATCTGGGGCCGCAGTTTGTGCAGTTTATGAAAGGATATTGATACCGGCGGTCGTGCGGATCAAAAAGTTCGCGAAGACAGTCATTGCAAACAGAAACATCAGGCGAAATAAGGGTTGAACGGTCAGCCGGTCCGGCACTTTGCGCAATGAGAAAGTTTGTGAAACCTTTGACAGGTTCGGGGTTGATTAAAACATCAGTGATATGAGACAGCGGCGGCTTTTTTTCAGTAATGTCAAGACAGAATGATTCAACATCATCTTCATTGCCCTCTATGATCACAGTCACGCCGGAAGAGGTGTTTGAGACTTCGCCTTTTATTTTATGCCGAATTGCCAGGTTATAAATAAATGGCCGAAAACCAACTCCCTGAACTATTCCTTTTATATTGAGTCTTCTGGCAACATAGTCACTTGTCATGGTTTTTTCAGTTGGTCATTGCTCGAGATCTTCGAGTTTTTCAGCCAACTCGGCTGCATCCTTCAATATTTGCAAGGTATCCATTGCAACTGCTTCATCGATTTTATGTAAAGCAAAGCCTGCGTGAACAATGACATAATCACCGATTTGAGGGTTTTCCAGAAGCAGAAGGCTGGTTTTTCTTGTTACTCCATCAACATCAATGACAGCCATATTATCTTCAATATCTATTATCTTTGAAGGAACTGCAAGACACATTTAATTGCTCCTTTTTTTTATATTTTACCCCCAGGCTATCAAGTTCGGCAAGAACCATCTCCATTACAGGATCAATCTGTGTTTCAACTGCCGGTGTAAGGTCAATACTGACTGTTTCAATATCTTCCGGTTCTACACCTATAATAGTAGTTTCAGGGACCTTGTCAAGAGCCTGGCACAGAGTTAATGCTTCAAGAAAATCGATTTGATGAAGAGAATTTTTTGCCCTGATCCGCTGGGGTATGGCATCACCATCTATACGATAGAGAGATCCGGGCTTTCCATTATTTCGGATAACATCAACAACGATAAGCTTGTCAGCTTCTGAAATTACACCCAGAAGACTGATTCCCAAAACACCACCATCAACAATCGATAGATCATCAGGAAACTCGTAAAGCTTCTGCATTCTTTCTATAACACGTATGCCAAAGCCTTCATCGCTGCAAAGTATGCATCCAACACCTAAGACCATAATTTTCTGTGAGTTCTTTTTTAGAATATTATTCATAATATATTTATAACATCAAATTAATATTAATGCAATCAAGAGAATAGATTGAATATGGTTTGGAAAGACATGGAGAAACCTTTGCAAATGCCCATTTTTAGCGAGAAACATTTCTCAAGGATCTCATAAAAAAAAGTTGATATAGAAATGAATTTCCCCTTTAACCTCCCATGATCAGAAAGGCAAAAGGGGAAATTATATACAAAGAATCTTAATTTTTATAGCACCTTAATCTTGTAAACCTGATTTGAATCAGGATCAATTATATGAACAGCGCAGGCTATACAAGGATCAAAGGAATGAACTGTTCGCAGAACCTCTATCGGACGCTTTGGATCCGCAACAGGGGTTCCAATGAGCGCCTCTTCTACGGGTCCCATCTTTCCTTTGTCACATCTTGGCCCTAAGTTCCAGGTTGATGGTACGACATATTGATAATTTTTGATCTTCTTGTTTTCAATTTCAATCCAATGACCAAGAGATCCTCTTGCAACGTCATTCAGGCCTACACCCATGGCCTTGTCAGGCATTGTCCATGACTGATAAGTTTTAGTATCACCACTTTTAATATTTTCAACCAGTTCCATGACCCATCCTTCCATGGCATTGCCGATTGCGATTGTTTCAAGGCCCCTGGCTGCTGTTCTGCCAAGAGTAGAAAACAGTGCACTGACTGGAATGTCAAGTTTCTTAAGTGTGCTGTCAACCACGGCCTTTATATCTTTTTGTCCTCTTGCATAGGCTACAAGCACTCTCGCAAGAGGTCCAACCTCGCATGGTTCTCCTTCGTAGCGAGGTGCCTTAATCCAGGAATATTTTCCACCTGTCCTGTATTTTGGATCTTCCTTAAGAGGCTTGGTTTCGCCCTTATAAGGATGTTTTGGGCTGCCCGCCTCATACCATGAACGTGCAATATGCTCAGTAACCTTATCCTGTTCTGCCATTTTCACGCCGGCAAGATCCCGTTTCATTATAATGCCTCTTGGCATATAGAGACTTTCAGGTTCTTTATCGGTTAAGGGAAGGTCTCCCCATGCCAGGAAATTACTGGTTCCGCCGATTGCGCCCCAATCTTTATAAAATGAAGCAACGGCCAGCAGATCAGGAATATATACATCATTGACAAATGTCTGAGTCTCTTTCCAGACAGAAAGAAATTCAGCTATGCGATCAGGAGTAAGATCTCTTACTGATGTTATTCCTCCAACAACAAGCGACTGCAGATGTGGATTTTTTGCGCCGAATATTGCGTGCATCCTGACTGCCTTTGCCTGGAGACGAAGAGCTTCAATATAATGCGCTGAAGCCATAAGGTTTGCTTCTGGCGGAAGTTTATATGCAGGATGTCCCCAGTATGCATTATTCAAGGGGCCAAGCTGACCACTTTCGACAAAAGTTTTAAGACGCTGCTGGACACCTTTATAATACGCTGAGCCACCCCATGGTGCATTACTTACATTTTCTGAAAGAGTTGCTGTTTTCTTTGGATCAGCTGATAATGCACTTACAATATCAACCCAATCCAAAGCATGAAGATGATAAAAATGAACAATGTGGTCATGCTGAAATTGTGCGCCATGAAGCAGGTTTCTCATTATGCGCGCATTTTTCGGAATTTTAACGCCAACTGCATTTTCGACTGCCCTCACCGAGGACAAAGCATGTGTATAAGTTCAGACTCCGCAGGATCGCTGGACAAAATGCTGTGCATCGCGGGGATCACGGCCTTGAAGAATAAGTTCTATGCCTCTGAACATCTGGCCTGAGCTCCAGGCATTCTTAACTTTGCCTCCTTCGACCTCAACTTCAATACGTAGGTGGCCTTCTATCCTGGTAATTGGATCTATTGTTATTCTTTTACCCATATTATCTCCTCCCTTTTTTCTTAAAAAGGATTATTATTTGTTTTTATAACTACATTTCCTCGTAAAACGGGCTCATCTTGTCCCAGAAATCAGGTTCGCTACAGCCCATGCAGGGATGTCCTGCTTCAACAGGCCAGCTTGTGCCTTCGTTGAATTTTACAATCGGGCAATTGTTGTAAGTTTCGGGCCCCTTGCAACCCATTTTGTAAAGGCAGTAACCCATTTTTGCCTCTTCTGAACCAAATTCTTCCACAAACTCGTTATTTTCAAAATGCGATCTTCTTGGGCACTGATCATGAATAGTTTTGCCATATGCAAAAAGCGGTCTACCCAAAGCATCAAGAGCCGGGAGTTTACCAAGAAGGAGATAATTAACAACTGTGCCGACAAAATTAACTGGATTTGGAGGACATCCTGGCAGGTTTAATGTTTTAATTCCAATGGCATCTCCAACTCCTTTGTAACCGCCTGGATTAGGCTTGGCAGCCTGAACGCCTCCGTATGAAGAGCATGTGCCCATACAGATTACCGCAGCGGCTTTTGGGCATACATCCTTTGCGATATCAAGGAATGATTTGCCTCCGACCTTTCCATACCCGCCGTTGTACTTTGTAGCAACAGCACCTTCAACAACACAGATAAACTTGCCCTTATACTTCTCAACCGCATTGTGAAGATTTTCTTCAGCCTGATGACCTGCTGCAGCCATAAGAGTTTCATGATATTCCAGTGAAATAACTTCCAGAATCAGCTCATCTGCCCATGGGTACATAGCTCTGATAAGGGCTTCGGAACATCCTGTACATTCGGCAAAATGCAGCCAAATAACAGGCGGGCGCTGTGTGGGCGCTGCAAAAACCTCTGCTACCTTTGGAACAAATGACGATGAAAGCCCCATAGTAGCCGTGAGGAAAGTACAGTACCTCATGAAGTCTCTTCTTGAGACCCCTTTTTTCTTAAGCCTTTCATAAAATTCTCTTTCCTTTTCCATTTGCACCTCCTGATGCTGTTAAAGGTTGGTGTAAATACTTTCAGTTAAATAATTTTAATCAATGACATGTGCTGTTTAGAAAAAAAATCTAATTCACCTAAGCTAAAAAAATAAAGGTAGTGTTATGCATGCAAAAGCATAAAAAAGTGTTATCCTGCCCGATTCTGGCTTTTTCAGGTATCTTGTTTTAGAAACCTTGCCTAATCAGGGCTAAAATAACTATGGAGAGTTTTTGAAGTTTTAAGAGTATTACAGAACAGATAAGAGTTTAAAAGATCATAATAAAAAATAAAAAGCACTGAACAGTGTGTGAAGTCAATTTATTTTATCAGCCTATTTTTTTATATCCTACATAAAATAATACAAGTCAAGAAAAAAATGACATTATTATCCACCTAAAAAGCTCCACAGAATTGCCGCTGCAATCGCAGAACCGATAACGCCTGATATATTTGGTGCCATGGCATGCATTAAAAGAAAATTTGTAGGATCTTCTTTTTGGCCAACTATTTGAACAACCCGGGCAGAATTCGGAACAGCTGACACCCCTGCTGCGCCTATAAGCGGGTTTATCTTGTTACGCACAAAAAGATTCATGATTTTCGCAAAAATAACACCTGCTGCTGTTGCCACGGCAAAGGCTGAAGCGCCGAGAACAAAAATACCTATGGATTTGCTGGTAAGAAAAATATCGCCCTGTGTGCTCGCGCCAACAGCTATGCCAAGCAATATAGTTACTGTATCAATAATAGAAGTGCGGGCTGCCTTGGCAAGACGTTCAGCCACTACGCTTTCTTTTAAAAGATTGCCAAAAAAAAGCATTCCAAGAAGAGGAAGCGCACCTGGAGCTATGAAGCAACACAGCAAAAATCCAACTACTGGAAAAATCAGTTTTTCCCTTTTTGAAACCTCGCGAGGTTCTTCCATCCTTATCAGCCGTTCTTTGCGGGAGGTAAGCAGCTTCATTATTGGCGGCTGAATTACAGGAACAAGGGCCATATATGAGTAAGCTGCTATTGCAATAGGGCCTATCAGCCGCGGAGCAAGCACGGCTGTAAGAAAAATAGCCGTAGGTCCGTCAGCTCCTCCGATAATACCTATTGATGCAGCCTCATTTGGAAGAAAGCCAATCGCAAGGGCACCTAAAAAAGTTATAAAAATTCCCACCTGGGCTGCGGCGCCGAGAAGCATAAGGGATGGACGGGCAAGCATAGCAGAAAAATCAGTAAGAGCTCCTACGCCAAGGAAAATTAAAGGCGGATAAACATCATGCATAACACCAAAATACATATAATTTAAAAAACTGCCGTTTTCATAAATTCCAAGTCCAAAATCCCTGATTACAGGGATATTACCCATCAGGATACCAAAGCCTATGGGCACCAGAAGAAGCGGTTCATAACGTTTTGATATCCCCAGATAAATAAGCACTATGCCCACCAGAAGCATTATTATATTCTGATAGCCTGCAAGTGCAAAACCAGTGTTGGACAAAAATTCTATTAAAAGATTTACCATTGGTTAAACTCTACTCCCCTCTTTCATCAAAAAGCCTTAATGTTTTTTCAACCTCATAATTCCATAAAAAATAGCCCTTTCCATCAGGAATTATCAAGTTTGTCTGAAGCAGATCATTAATACGCAAGTGTGAGTGCAAAAGCCCGCATTTTTTTGAAAAATCGATCAGTTCAGGCAATGAAAACGGTTCGCCTATGTGTTTAATTAAAAGTTTAAACTGAAAAGCAGACTCTTTAATGCCCGCTGGTAAAGGTGAATCAGCAACATCCGGCTCCGATATGTTTTTCTCTCTGCCTGCTTTCTTTATCCGTTGGGAAAAGCCGCTGCTTTTATCAAAAAATTCAAGGACCCTGTGTATCTGGGAAATCGAAAAAGAAAGTACTATAAGTCCTGCAAAAACTATTGAAATCCCCAGGGCAGCAAGCTGCCAGCCATTATTAGCTGATATTGCATCCAAACCGTACAATTAGCACCTCCCTGTAACAAAAGGCATTCTTTTTTCAACAATTTCATTTATTTTTTTCATAATTTTTTCGCCCAATTCAGAATTGCTCTGAATAATACGCAGTAATTTTTCACCAGGCATCGATAAAACAGCTCCTTCTGTTAAAGCTACTGCTGTACCGGTATAAGCAAAAGGCATGATAAGAGTCGAAAGACCCATAATGTCACCTCTGTCATGTAAAGTATATGACCTGTCGTGTTTAAAAGAAATCATAAAATTACCTGAAAAAATAATAAAAAAAGTGTCAGCATGGCAACCCCTGCACGTTATTCTTTCACCTTCTGTTGTCCTGATCTGATCTATAAGAGGAGCAATCTCTTCCAGATCTGCATGTGAAAAATCCTTAAAGAAGTTCAAAGATTTAATTATATTAATATCTACGGGCATTGTTTCATCCTTAAGCACATAATATTCAGTTAAAAGAAAAAGGTGGCTTGCACTGTAAACTGGGGCATAAAAACCAATTCTCAAGCAATATCAAGCAATTTCACGTCAAAAAGGAACGGTAAAAATAAAAATTACACACATTAAAGAAAAAATCAATTTAAAATCAGATTATGGATATATCTGTAGAAGCTGCTGAGGGCTTCCAGAAATTGCGCATAACCGGCAATGCAGTTTTTCTCGCAGGTATTTTCATTGCAATTTTTCATAGCCATAGATAAATATAATTTAATATCTTGATTTTTCGTTTTATAATAAGATAAACTGACAGTTTTCTTCAACGACCTACAAATTTCGACGGGATATTTTAACCCACAAATTAAACAAACAAATAAAGAATTATTAATTTTGAAGGTTTCGTAAAAAGCTCCACTATGCCGCTTTGTAGCACTTGAAACCAAAATAACTTTTGGCAATCAGTCTTCAGTTATAATTAAATTAAAGTAACTATTCAGCCACAGACTTAAACAGATGACCGCAGATAGGTTTAAATACTAAAGTTGCCTTTCACAGCTTGAAACTGGAAATTAGAAATTGGGAAAAACAGTACAAAAGCATGAAGCCCAAATTTCTAATTTTTAATTTCAATATTCCGTGAACGGTTACGTATATGATAATAAAAAAATATCCGTGATAATCAGCGTAGATCGGTGGCTGAGTAATTATAACTGTTGCGATAACCGGCAAAAAACTACAGTTGAGTTATTTGAAAGTAGAATTTGTTCGCTCTGTGAGCATTTTTGGGATTAATCTTTTTCCAAAACCGCTCAATGTCGCTTACAAATGACTTTTTACGAGTTCATCAGCTTTGATAAACTCGTAAAAAGCCACTAATTTAACTGCAGATGGCTAAGTAAAAAGGTTTACCCGCCTTTGGCGGCGCCGGAGGCGACCAGGGTTCATATACAAGGCGTAGGGTTTTTTCAGGACCGAAGGCATACATATAGTATGTCGAGGGTCTGAAAAAATACTACAACGCAGTAGATGGGACTTTTTACGACACCATCAATTTTAAATAAAAATTTAGTTCAGAGAGGCTTTAAATTTATTATGACAAAAAAACAAAATCAAAATTTGAGAAATATTGCTATCATTGCCCACGTCGATCATGGAAAGACAACCCTGGTGGATGCCATGTTTCGCCAAAGCGGCCTGTTTCGGGAAGGCAAGGAAATGGATGACAGGATCATGGACAGCATGGATCTGGAACGGGAGCGGGGCATTACCATTGCGGCTAAAAATTGCTCGGTTGTGTGGAAAAAAAACAAAATCAACATTTTGGACACCCCGGGCCACGCTGATTTTGGCGGTGAAGTTGAGCGGGCGCTGGCCATGGTGGACGGCGCCATTTTGCTGGTGGATGCCTCGGAAGGCCCTTTGCCCCAAACCAGGTTTGTTTTAAAAAAGGCTCTGGAAGCCGGGCTGGTCATGCTGGTGATTATCAATAAGATCGACAGGAAAGATGCACGGGCGGATGAAGTTCTGGATGAAATTTACGATCTGTTTATAGATCTGGATGCTTCCGAGGAACAAATGGATTTTCCGGTGCTCTATGCCATTGGCCGTCAAGGCATTGTTCAAGCCAGTCTGGATGAGCACGGGGAAAACCTTGACCTGCTCTTTGACACGATTTTATCTAAAATCCCGGGACCTGTTAACGATCTTGACGCACCCTTTCAAATGCTGGTGGCGGATCTGGCCTATTCCGACTATCTGGGCCGCCTCTCCGTAGGCAAAATTTTAAACGGCTCCATCTCCTTTAATGACAGTCTGGTATGCATCTCGGAAGATAACACCCGGGTGCCCATTAAACTCAGCAAACTACAGGTATACCAGGGAATGATACTTAAAGCTGTGGACAGTGCCGAGGCCGGCGATATCATCGTGCTGTCGGGTATCGAGAACGTTAAAATCGGTGACACCATCTGTAACCAGACTGCGCCCAAGGCATTGAAACGCATCCGCGTGGATGAGCCCACGGTCTCTATGTCCTTTTCCATAAACAACGGTCCCCTGGCAGGAAGGGAAGGTAAAATTGTTCAATCCCGAAAAATCCGGGAACGGCTTATGAAAGAAACTTTGCGTAACGTGGCCATTCGCGTGGAAGATACCGGTACTCAAAATCGTTTCATTGTTAAGGGCAGGGGGGAATTTCAAATGGCCATCCTCATAGAAACCATGCGCAGAGAGGGGTTTGAATTGTGCGTGGGGCGGCCCGAGGTTATCTATAAGGAAAAAAACGGCAAGCGCCAGGAACCAATGGAGCATGTGTTCGTGGATTGCGATGAGCCCTTCGTGGGGATAGTTACTGAAAAATTGACACACCGAAAGGCCCGCATGAGCAATATGGTAAATAAGGGTACTGGCAGGGTGAGAATCGAATTTATCATGCCCTCACGGGGACTGATCGGGTACAGAGAGGAATTTTTGACCGATACCAAAGGCACTGGAATCCTGAATTCTTATTTTTCCGGGTATGAAAATTATATGGGAGATTTTCCCTCCCGATACACGGGATCACTGGTCTCTGACCGCCAGGGAAAGGCCGTGGCCTACGCCTTGTTCAAGCTGGAACCCAGAGGGCAGTTGTTTGTGGTGCCCAATGATCCGGTATATGAAGGTATGATCGTGGGAGAATACAACCGTGAAGTGGATATCAACGTAAATCCCTGTAAAGAAAAAAAACTCACCAATATGCGGGCATCAGGCAAGGATGACGCCGTAATTTTAACCCCGGTTATGCCCATGACACTGGAACGGGCCATTCACTTTATCAAATCCGATGAAATGGTGGAAATAACACCTCTTTCCATGCGATTACGAAAAAACATTCTGACCGCCCATAACCGTCACGTTGGTAAGGGTCCGATTCACTGATCTCGGGATCCATCCTGACGTTTGTTGTTTTCTTATCAGGCTTTACCAAACCCGCCTCCACCGGGCGTTAAAATCCTGATTCGATCTCCTGATTCTGCCTTGATTTTATTTTTTCCGCCCCAATCGGATATTTTGCCCTTTTTCTCGATAAACAGATTCTTACCCTGTTTACCGCTCTTTCCGCCTTGCAGACCATAGGGCGCATAAACTCTCCGCTCCGAAAGTATGGCAGCGTTTAAAGGAGCTAAAAATTCCACTTCCCGAACCAGACCATCGCCGCCCTTGTATCGGCCTTTGCCGCCCGAATTTTTCCTTAAAGAAAATTTCCTTAGCATAACCGGATAACGACGCTCCAGAATTTCCGGATCTGTGATTCTTGTATTGGTCATGTGTGTATGAACGCCTGATTGACCGTTCCATCCTGGACCGGCTCCTGCACCGCCTCCGATGGTTTCATAATATCCAAAAGTTTCGTTCCCGAAAGTAAAGTTATTCATACACCCCTGTGAAGCGGCTGCAACACCGAATGCCTTTAATACAACATCCACGACTCGCTGGGAAGTCAGTACGTTTCCGCCCACCACTGCTGCTTCGGGGGAAGGATCGAGAAAAGAGCAGGGCGGAATAATTATCTGGATCGGGATCAGACACCCGTCGTTTAAGGGAAGGTCTTTTTCGATAAGACATCTGAGGCTATAGAGAATAGCCGATTTTGTCACGGCGACCGGGGCATTGAGGTTGCCGTCAAGCTCCGATCCGGTTCCTGTAAAATCAAATATAGCGCTCCCGTCTCTTCTGTCAATAGTCAGCTTCAGTGCGACAGGACTTCCATCATCGAGATAATCCACAGCCTCCACAATGTCGATTTCTTTCAGACCTTTTTTTTGGGAGAGGTTTTTCAGACTTTTTCGCACAGCCTCTTCAGCGCTTTTTCGCACATGCCCCATATATGCAAGCACGGTTTCGAGGCTGTATTTATCGACCATTTCAAGGACAAGATTGATCCCTTTTTGATTAGCCGCTATCTGGGCTTTTAAATCGGAGATGTTATCTGATGGATTACGCGATCCGCTTATCAAAGGCCTTCCAGGCGAGGGTTTAATCCTTCCGGGTGCCATAAGTAATTCCATTATACCTTTTTTCTGGAAAATCCCTTTTTCCACAAGCTTGAAGGATTCGATGCATGCGCCTTCTTCTTCAAGACGTCTGGAATCAGGAGGCATGGAGCCGGGGGAAATCCCTCCTATATCGGCATGGTGTCCCCTTGATGCTGTCCAGAAAATTATCATTCCGTTCAAAAACACAGGGGTTACAACAGTAATATCCGGAAGATGACTCCCGCCGGCACGCGGATGATTCGACACGAAAACATCGCCTGGTTTTGTATTGGAACCGTTAATACGAATCTGGCCTTTTACTGCTTCGCTCATTGAGCCGAGATGAACCGGCAAATGAGGTGCATTGGCCACCAGCTCACCGTTTGAATCGAAAAGGGCGCATGAAAAATCGAGCCGTTCTTTTATGTTTGTGGATACGGCTGTTTTTTCCAGCATCCGCCCCATCTGTTCGGCAATCGACATGAAAAGATTACTGAAAATGGTTAGCTGCACAGGATCGACTTTTGCGCCGACGCTGTAATCTTGTTTTTCCCCAACCTGGATCTCAACATCGCCGAATTTTGTTATTCGCGTCCGGCTTCCAGGTTCCACAAGTATTGTTGAAATATCGTGGATTATGACAGACGCCCCCTTGATTCTCTGGCCCCCTTTGAGGTCGTCCAATCGATATACTGGTGTTGTTTGCCAGCCGCCTTCAAAATAGCATGATACAAAATCAATCGGATCCGGAGCCTGGTCTGACTTCTGGATCTGCATTCTCTTTAAACCGACTGTTTTACCAATGGACATTACGCGAAGATCATCCACCAGGATGTCTCGGTTTTCGAGATCAAAGCCGAATTCGCGAATATGGGCTGATTTAAAAGCCTTTCTGAAATCCCGATCCCTTGGTTCAGCAATCATAATGGACGTATCGGTTCCATCATAGCGAAGGTTCAGATAGATGCGGCTTAAAATGCTGTTTGTGTCAAAACCCTGTTCAATCAGTTCCGATTCAGCGGCAAGTTTTAGTTTCGTGGCTCTTGCAATAAGGTCAGGGAGATTTTCCGCCTTATACTTTTCCGCTGCAGGCGTTTGTTTTTCAACAACCACGTCTGCGAGTCCCATGCCATACGCTGATAATATCCCTGAAAATCGATGAATAAATATTTTCGAAATACCCAGTATTCCGGCAATAGCACATGCATGCTGAGGCCCGGCCCCTCCGAATGTAGCCAGGATATGCTCATGGATATCAAATCCGCGCATCACTGAGATTTCCCTTATAGGTCTGGCCATCACCTCATTTGCGACGTTCACGAATCCAAGCGCCGCATCTTCAATACTCATGATTTCCAGTCCCTCACGAATATTGTACTCGTTTATCTCTTTTAAAATATCCTCCATTACATGCCGGGCTGCTTTAATATCAGGCTGCATATTGTGTTGAGGGCCAAATATTTTAGGAAAATATTCCGGCTGAAGACGTCCAAGTAAAAGGTTGGCGTCGGTTAAAGATAAAAACCCGTTTTTCCGGTAACACACAGGCCCTGGATCAGCGCCTGATGATTCAGGGCCTACAAGAAACAATCCGTTTTCGAAAAACAGGCGGGATCCGCCTCCAGCGGCAACGGTCTTGATATTTAACTGGGGCGCCTGAATGCGAACACCGGCGGTTTCGGTCTCATGAACCAGTTCATATTCACCGCCGAATCTGGAAACATCCGTGGAAGTTCCTCCCATGTCGAATCCTATGACGGGCTGTTTGGTTTCCCGGCTGAAGATTGTTTCGGCAAACCCCACAACACCACCTGCAGGTCCTGAAAGTATGGCCCGGCTTCCGGTAAAATCATCGGCAGGGACAAGCCCGCCGCTGGACTGCATAAATAAAAGATTATTTTTTTTAAAACCGTCTGCGAACCCCTTTCTGAAGTTTTTTAGATATTTTTTGATAATCGGTGTCAGATAAGCGTCCACCATAGTTGTATCGCCTCTGGCAACAAGTTTTACGCTCGGCATGACAGCAGAGGACAGCGAAACATTCGTGAAACCTGTTTTCCTGGCAAGCTGCAGCGCGACTTTTTCGTGTTCCGGCCAGGCATAGGCATGCATAAATACGATGGCAAGACTCTTTATCCCTTTTTCTTTAAGGCTGTAAAGCTCAGCTTCCAGCGCCGTTAAATCGATGGGTTTCAGAATCACGTAGCTTTCACCGGTTATTCCATGCACAACAGGATAGTCAACAGGTGCCTCATCATCTCTGAGGATGCGTATTCTCTCATCCACTTCGACAACCTCTTCATAGAGGAGTTCGGGTTTCTCGATCCTGAGATCAAAGAGTTTTGGCCGGTCCTGATTTCCAATTTGGAGGATATCACGAAATCCCTTTGTAACAAGGAGGGCACTTTTTTCTCCGTTTCTTTCGAGAAGGGCGTTTGTCGCAACCGTGGTTCCCATTCGGATCCACTCGATATGGTCAGTGTTAAAGTCGTCATCAAAAATGGACTTACCGAGGAATTCTTCCAGGATGCGACGCATCCCCTCCCTTGGCGCATCAGAATAATTATCAGGATCCTCTGAAAGAAGTTTGATTACCTTAAAACCAGGCGCATCAGGAATTTCAGCATATATATCCGTAAAAGTGCCGCCCCTGTCTATGGAAAAACGGAATTTTCTTGAATCAGACATTTATTATTCTTCTTGTTATAATCAAAAACAAAGTTATTTTTCCTTACCAGACAAAATGAGGTCTGCCTGTAAATACTAAAAAATTATGACAGAAATCGCAAGAAACGTAAAGAATCTATTAAGCAAATCGGGCTTTTACTGGTTGGAGCAGATGTAAGCAAGGCAAAATGAGACGCAGGAAACCTTATTCGCATTTCAGATTCAACATCATTTTTTCTTAAAAAATAAATATTTAGCTTGCTATTACATTTAAAGGTGCTTAGGGTGTGGTATCAATTAAGTTTCGCCTTGAATTGGCGGGAGAGTTTCTTTCTGTAGGAATCATCTGTGTTTTAAATGTTATCATCCTTCAGTTTGCAACGTTGAAATTTTTTGAAAGGAGGATGATATTATGATAAATGGAACTGTTAAGTGGTTTAATGACCACAAAGGCTTTGGATTCATCGAACAAGAAGACGGACCGGATGTATTTGTACATCATAGCGCAATCAATGCTACTGGTTTTAAATCTCTGAGTGAAGGTGCGCATGTGACGTTTGATATTGAGCAAGGGCCAAAAGGTCCGGCTGCTGCGAACGTGACGGTTGCCTAACCTGTTTCTTGAAACAATTAAAGGTATCTCCTGTGAAACGGGAGATACCTTTTTTTAATGACTGCTTGCATCAAACCACAAATTATGCCGGCTGAGATTCTTTTACCTGTTATCAGCAATCTTGTCCATCCGGCAACCAGCCAGAAAGGAAACGCCATGGCAAGATCTAATTACCAGTTCAAGAAACGTCAGAAAGAATTAGCCAGGAAGAAAAAGAAAGAAGACAAAAGGCAGCAAAAGCTGCAAAACAAAACGGTTGAAACCGATGAACCCGAAAAAGACCCGACCCCTTCAACAGAGAACCTCGAGGTATAGAGACCTTTGCAAAACCTCCCCTTTTGCCCAATTACTGCGTCAGGTTTAAGAATAATTTTGAATTTTGAATGAAGAAAAAACCATTATTGAATTTAAAATTTAAAATTAATAATTTTTTATGTATTCCTACGTTTAAACCTGATTTAAAATTTGGTCGCCTTCCTTGAACTTGAGCAAAATTGAACATTTTTCAAAAGTCTCGCATAGTAACCAGCCGGTACCAATTGCCAGAGCTATACAATGTCCAACTATAATTTTATGTGGTGCAATTTGAATTTGAATTCACTTTCATAGAAATACAGTCTTTAAGGATGTCCATTAATACAATTTCTAAATAATTTTTATTTCATCCAGACCCGGCGTAAGTCTTTTTCCCCCTTCAGGGGTTACCTGGAAGGTATTTTCTATTCCCACAAGCCCTATGCTTTTGATGCCTTTTTTGGGTTCTATTGCTATTACCATATTTTCTTTGAGCGGATAGCTTATTTTTTTTGCTATTGCTGGAAACTCGTCAATAACAAGTCCTATGCCGTGCCCTAAAAATCGTACCTGATTGCCCCCAAAACCCATGAAATTTGATTCAAAATTTTCTGGAACAATAATCTCATCATATATCTGCTCGAATATCCTTGAAGGAAGCTCTCCTGGTTTTAAAAGTTCCTGAATCTTTTTCTGAATAACAAGACAGGTTTCATGGGCATCCATGGCTTCCTGTTGCGGTTTGCCAATGGAAAATATTCTTGTTTTATCTGTATAATAGCCATTATATCCGAAGCCGGTATCAATATAAATGATATCTCCGCTCTTTAATTTTTTATCGCCCCCAAGAAGAGGAAAGGCCGGGGACTGACTGTTAATGCCGCCGGGACCGTCAAATGCAGAGGGATGATTACCGGATTCACCGAAGCAGATGTTTCCGCCGAACAGCTCGCTGTTGAATCCTCCCATTCGCGTGATACCCATGCCGCCTGATTTCAACATTTCGCATACGATCAAAGTCCCTAACTCCCATTCTGTCATGCCTTCGTGAATCAGATCAGGTATAATTGCGTAAATTTTTTCGTGCCGGCTACCGGCTTCTCTGATCTGAGCAATTTCATAGGCTGATTTTACGGACCGTATTTCTGTAAGGGCAAAGCTGATGTCGCTGAATGTAGTGTCCGGAAGCGCCTTTTTGAGCATTTTGAACAGGAGCAGCGGAGTAGTATTTTCATCAATGCCTAACCTGGAAAAGTCGTAACCGTAAGCAATGATAACGGGCGGGATGTCTTTGAACCTTTTAAATTGTATAAGGTTTTTAAGCGGGGATTCTTGTTTTCCCATTTCAAGGCTGCGGCGTATGAAAAAAACAGGATCACCCGACTCAGGAATAAAGAGTGCACCGTTTTGCATTGTTCCGCTGTAGTAAAAAATATTGATCTTGTCCTGAATCAGGCAGCCGGGCAGATTGTTTTCGCCAAGTTTGGTCTGAAGTGATGTAATCCTTTTTTCAATCTCTTTTTCAGGGATTATATTCATAGTTTTTTCTTTCATTCCCCTGTCTTTTTTTGACTGTTTATTTTAATGCCGGGACATTCTTTGATTATTTCATCTGTATTTTTTTTGAAATATTCCCAGAAAGGAAATGTTCTGCACTGCGTGGGTCTTACTTTATATATTGAACAATTTTTATTTTTGTCGTCGAAAAACACACATTGAAAACTGCCGTTTATTTTTAGCTCTTTCAGGGAGTATCTATAGTGAACTTTTTTTAGATAGTATTTGATAAAGTCTTCAGCAGATAAATCCAGAAAACCAGCAATTTTACTAATTTCCTCTTTATTAATCCAGATATTACCGGATTCACCGATACAGCATCTGCCGCAGCATTTTTTGCAGGCCTTGGGATCAAAACCAAAATCAAATCCTTTTTCGTGTATAATATCCATATTGAGAACTCTCATATTAAAGATGAGACCTTTGCAAAACCTCCCCTTTTGCCCAATTACTGCGTCAGGCTCAAATTTTAAGCCTCGCAATACTCAATGTATTCCTGCGTTTAAACCTGATTTAAAATTTGGTCGCCTTCCTTAAACTTGAGCAAAATTGAACATTTTTCAAAGGTCTCAAGATATCTACAACAAGGTCTATTTCATAACTTTATATGCCAGTCAACTCGATTTTAAGCAAGGCTCTTTAAAAATGGGAAATTTTCATTCAGGGTGAAGTTCTACGTCTATAGCCCTTTATAGTAACCTCTTATTGACATTATGAAACATATTGATATGATAAAAAATTGATTTTTAATAAAAACATAAAGAATATGTTTGGAGACCTTTGAAAGCAGATTACGAGAGACCTTTAAAAGCGGATTACGATATTTTTACGCTGGATAACAGACAGCTGTTTTCTGCTGGAACTATAGTTTCAGATGAGGCTGTAGAAGAACTGATTTCGAAGCATGAAAAGCCTTCCGTTAAAAGCTTCTCTTTTTTAAAACACGGTTCAATACAAGACACCATATTATTGTCTTTCTCACGACTCCCATATAATATTATTTTTAATGGTGAAAAAATAACCACAAGCATTCTGGATATTATGGAGAAGGTCAATGTGCCGTATCCAGTATTAGAAATAATGAAATCGGTTAAGAAATGAGCAAGAAGAAACCTGTCTTTAAACTTACCTGCGGATATTGCAAATTCTATCGTTTGCATGTCTGCAGAGTGTTTGGAGAGAAGGTTAAGAGCAGCAATTCCGCATGCAATGCTTTTGAAATGGCAGATATTTTCTGGTGCGATAAGAACGGCTATAAGATGTCCACTGCCGCGTGTTTCAACCGGCAAGCGCATAATCATCCTCGATGTGTTCGTTGTTCGCAGGGGAAAGGCATGGGGATGCTTGCAAACCAGAGACAGTTAGCCCTTTTTGACAGATTTTCATCTCAAAGAATAGAAGCAGAATGCATCAATGGCAGCTGCTCTTGTTGACAAAGAGAATGATGTTGGGTAGCGTAAACAACATTGACTTAATAACTACATATTAACGGAAGATAAAATGACAATAAAACACGTTGAAGAATATAGAGACCCTGAAATTTCCATGGCGATAGTTGACAGGATAAAAAAGGCAAGTAAGAAAAAAGTGCGTTTAATGGAGGTTTGCGGCACGCATACAATGTCTATTTTTAAAAACGGCATACGTGGGTTACTGCCTGATACGATTTCTCTTCTTTCAGGTCCTGGCTGCCCTGTATGTGTTACCGACCAGAAAGAGATTGATGCATTTATTGAAATTGCGAGGAAAGAGGATGTTATAGTAACAACTTTTGGAGATTTGATGAGGGTTCCTGGAACATATTCATCCCTTCAAAAGGAACGGGCAAACGGCAGTGATATCCGTATTGTGTATTCCACATTTGATGCACTTGAAATCGCAAGGGAAAATCTTGATAAAAAAGTCGTTTTTTTAGGTGTAGGGTTTGAGACAACCGCTCCTACCATAGCGGCAACCATAATTGAAGCAAAAAGGTCAAAGATCAAAAACTTTTTTGTTTTTTCAGCTCATAAAACAGTTCCACCTGCCCTTGAAGCTTTGATGCAGACAAAAGAGGTAAAAATAGACGGTTTTATTCTGCCCGGACATGTTTCAGTGATTATCGGTACAAGAGCTTATAACGGGCTTTTTGAAAAATATAAAATACCATGTGTAGTTACCGGCTTTGAACCAATGGATATATTGCAGTCAGTTTCCGTGTTGATTGATCAGATAGAATCAGGCGTTCCGGAACTTGTAAATGAATATCCCAGAGCAGTGGCATTTAATGGCAATGAAAAAGCGCAGAAAGTCATGGAAGATGTTTTTGAAACATTTGATGCTTCCTGGCGCGGTATGGGTGTAATCCCAGATAGTGGTTTAAAAATCAGGAAAAGATTTTCACCCTTTGATGCGGCAGAAATGATTGAATTTACAGTGCCTGAGTCAAAGGATCCCAAAGGATGTGCCTGCGGCGAGATACTTACAGGAATAAAAATACCTCCGGAATGTCCTTTATATAAGAAAGTGTGTACGCCCATGAATCCTGTAGGCCCGTGCATGGTTTCCAGCGAGGGAACATGCGCGGCATATTACAGATATCATACGTAAGCCGGAAGAGAATGCAGGATTATTTTGAAAATTCAACTAAAGTATGATTTTCACCTTTTAGTTCATCGTCAATTATTTTTGAAATAATATTCCAGTCGCCCCCAGCTAAGCCGGCGCCAATTTTAGGATAGCCGATTCTTTTTTTTGAAAAGTCATTTTTAATCAATTTAAAGACAGACCTGACAGCCTCGTAATTTACCTTAACACCCTTTCCTTTGTAGTGATGCTGTGTATAAGCATTTACTACGGTTATTCGGTGCGTATTTTTATCAATTGTGGTAGATGTATATGATCCTGATTTTAATTTGTTTCCTTTTTCAGTTTTACAATCTGCTTCATAGGCTTCGGGAAACTCAGCCTTTACAGCTTTTGCAATTCCCGCTCCCATGCTGCAGTAGCAATTGCACCCATGAATGATAACATCAAACTTTCCATTCAAAGCCAGTTTTATCAGATCGCCTTTTAAAGTTCTCATTTTTCCCCCTGTGCTGTCAGCAGGTTATTTTTTTCGGTTCTTCTCCAATTTAGTTGAAGAAGAGGGTCCAAGGATTCAAGGGGTCAAGGATTCAAGTGTTTGTTTTCTAAAGACTTTATCAGCGACTTTAACATTCTTTCGCTTTCTGCAATGTCTTTTTTTAGCGTACCCAATGCACCCTTTTAAATTAAATCTAAATCCCCTGCTAATAATATCTGCGTTTCCAATTCACAAATAGAACCATAAGATATGAAAAGCATCCTGATGTAATCCCTGGTTGTCTTTCTTCCATATCCTTCTGCTATATTCGAAGGAATAGACACAACAGATCTTCTTATTTGTGAAGTTAGACCGTATCTTTCTTCCTTTGGAAATTTTGCTGTTATTCTATATATTTCTAAACAGAGTTTGTATGACTTTTGCCAGACTTTCAACTCTTTGTAATTCTTTAGCATTTTACTCGAATCCTTGAATCCTCTGGGATCACACCTGCTCAATTGGAAATAGCCCACTTATTTTGTCTTAATTAACTACAACTAATCTGGAGATGATCCTTTTTTTCTAAGGGATAATAAATTGCGGGTCCTTTAATTTTTTTGTCTTATTCACTTAACTAAAAAAACAGGGGAAAGGCATTAAACAAGCCTTTCCCCTGATATGAAATTTTTATACTTTTACCGCTTTAATTCGCTTTGATGCCCAATTCTTTTTCTTTTGCTGCTACAGCAAATCTTGTTTTAATTACAGTATCAGGAATCAGACTTATGGAATCGATGCCGCATTCAACGAGGAATGTGGCAAATTCAGGAAAATCACTTGGAGCCTGGCCACATATGCCTATTTTTTTGCCTCTGTGTTTGGCAACATCAATCACCATGCGCACCATGGTTTTTACAGCTTCATTTCTCTCGTCAAATATATGGGAAACAAGATCTGAATCGCGATCCAGCCCAAGGGTAAGCTGGGTTAAATCATTGGAGCCTATTGAAAACCCGTCAAAGACATCGCAGAAGGCATCTGCAGAAATTACGTTGCTTGGAATTTCGCACATCACATATACCTCAAGATCATTTTCACCCTGGACAAGTCCGAATTCCTTCATAACCTTGATTACTTTTCTTCCTTCTTCAGGAGTTCTGCAGAACGGGACCATTAATTTAATATTGGTAAGGCCCATGTCATTACGGGCTTTTAACAGAGCCTTGCATTCAAGTTCAAATGCAGGTTTGTATTTTTCGTCATAGTACCTTGAGGCGCCCCTCCATCCGATCATTGGATTGCTTTCTACAGGTTCATACAGGCTGCCGCCAACCAGATTGGCATATTCGTTGGTTTTAAAATCAGACAAACGCACAATTACATCCTTGGGATAAAAACCAGCTCCGATCCGGCCAACACCTTCGGCAAGTCTGTCGATAAAAAAGTGTTTCTTGTCTCCAGTATAGGCACTTGTCATAGATTCGATTTTTTTAACAATGGATGCAATTTTACTGTCACCGGCATTTGCCTCAATTTTTAAATCATCAAAATTATACAAGGCCAGCGGATGAATTCCAATATGGGAATTTATTATAAACTCTTCTCTTGCCAAACCTACACCTTCGTTAGGTATCTGGCTTTCACTAAATGCTTTTTCAGGGTTGCCGACATTCATCATGATTTTTGTTTTGGTTGCAGGGATATTATCGGGGTTAAATTGCTCAACCTCAAATTTCAAAAGCCCTTCATATATTTTTGCTTTCTCTCCTTCTGCGCAGGAGACAGTAATTTCTTCGCCGGTTTTGATAATTTTTGATCCGCTTACAGTTCCTATTACGCATGGGATGCCCAGCTCACGGGAAATAATCGCTGCATGGCATGTCCTTCCGCCGCGGTTAGTTACAATAGCGCCGGCTATTTTCATTATCGGTTCCCAGTCAGGATCTGTCATGTCGGTAACCAGCACCTCGCCTTTTTTGAATTCACGAATCTGAGCCGCTTCTTCAATAACATGTGCCGTGCCCTGGCCGATTTTAGTTCCTACGGCCTGGCCTGTAACGATTACCCTGCCTTTTTCCTTAAGAACATAAGTTTCAACAACTGTCTTAGACGCCTGAGAATGCACTGTTTCCGGCCTTGCCTGGACGATAAAAAGTCCGGCTGTTCCTATGTTTATTCCATCTCCATCCTTAGCCCATTCAATATCCATGGCTTTTCCATAATGATCTTCAATTATGCATGCCCATTCGGCAAGCTTGAGAATATCATCATCATCAAGCACATAACGTCCTCTTTCCTCAGGTGTAGTATCAATATTCCTGACAGGTTCTTTCGCGTCTGGATCTGACTCATAAATCATCTTAATTTCTTTGCTGCCCAGCCTTTTACCTACTATAGGACGTTTGCCCTGTTTTAAAGTTGGTTTGAATACATAATATTCATCTGGATTGACCGCACCCTGAACAACGTTTTCGCCAAGGCCCCATGCACCGGTAATAAAGACTGCATCTTTAAAACCGCTTTCAGTGTCAATTGAAAATAAAACTCCTGATGAAGCAGAATCACTGCGAATCATCTTCTGGACTGCTATTGATAAATATACATCAAGCTGCCCAAAGCCTTTATCCTTGCGGTAGGAAATAGCCCTGTTTGTAAACAGACTGGCAAAACATTTTTTGCAGTTATCAATCAGGGCATCAGTTCCCTGAATATTCAGAAATGTCTCCTGCTGTCCTGCAAAAGAGGCATCCGGCAGGTCTTCAGCGGTAGCGGAGGAACGAACCGCCACATCTACATTCGGGCCATATTCATCTTCCATTTTTTTGTATGCTTCAAGAATAGCCTGAGTTAGATCATCCGGGAATTCGGCTGTACGGATAATATCCCTAACCTTTTTGCCGCGTTCCTGAAGATTTTGCATATCGTGCGTATCCAAACCATCCAGAGCATCTTTTATTGTATTTTCGATGCCTGCGCTTTTAAGAAGATGTTGATATGCATATGCTGTAATAGCAAAACCATGTGGCACAGCAACCCCCCTGACTGTAAGATTTTTATACATTTCGCCAAGAGAGGCATTTTTTCCTCCAACCATTGGGACATCTTTAATTCCAATATCATCGAACCAGAGGATTAAAGACTTGTCATGCTTTTCTCCCATTATTTTTCTCCTTATTGTAATCGATTAAGTTAGCAACAAGTAAAATATGATGGCTTCGTAAAAAGTCATTTGTAAGCGACATTGAGCAGTTTTGGAATCCCAAAAATGCTCACAGAGCGAACAAATCTTACCTTTTACGACGCCATCAAATGTGAAGCCACACACAAAAAAACAACATTCAAATTAATTTTATATATAAATTTGAACCAGCATGTCAACTCAAACATAAGCCCAAAATCCGTATAAGTTATTTGAACCTGAATTAATCTGAATCCCAAAAATGCTCACAGAGCGAACAAATTTTACTTTTTACAAGTTCATCAAGACTGATTGCTCAAAGTTATTCTAATTTCAAGTGCCGCAGAGCGGCATAGTGGGACTTTTTACGACGTCATCAAACCGTGACAAGTTCATAATCGCGTGTTCCGAGCCCTGTTTTTTCAGCATATTCGAGCTGTATCCCCCAGTCTACTTGCGGGTATAATGCCCTGAATTTATCTTCACCCGGCTTCAGACCGGTTTTAAGACACGATCCTGGAAGAGCCTGTTCTCTGTTTACAAGGTCAGCCGATGCCTGATCAATGGCAACAGGGTCTTTTGACGCGACTATCCCGATATCCCTGACTATTGGCGCATCATTATGCGCCAGACAGTCACATGCAGGAGATACATTTGTAATAAAATTCAGAAACAGCGCTTTGTTTTTCTTGTTTTTTAGAACACCCATTGTATATTCGATCATTTTTTCCATAAAAACAGGTATGTTTTGATTCCACTGTATTTGTATTGCACTGTTTGGGCAGATAATGATGCATTCCCCGCAGCCTATACATTTTTCAGGGTCAATTACTGCCTTTTCTTTTACCAGAGAAATAGCCTGTTGGGGACAATGAGGGATACAATCTCCACAGCCTTCACATTTTTTTCTTTTTACTTTCGGCGCTACAGTTGAATGCTGAGACAGTTTACCCCTTCGTGAAGCGCATCCCATACCAATATTTTTTATGGTGCCTCCAAATCCAGAAAGCTCATGACCCTTGAAATGGGCTACCGATAATAAAGAATCTGCATTTATTATTTCTGATCCAATATAGACCTCATTAAAGTTTTTCTGGCCTATAGTTACACTGGTATCGCTCTGCCCTCTTAATCCATCAGCAATAATTACAGGCGCATTAATTACACTATAGGCAAATCCATTGTTAATGGCAGTTATAAGATGACTTGGAGAATCGCTTCTGGTCCCTGCATAAAGTGTATTGGAATCTGTCAAAAAAGGAACAGCATCATTTTTTTTTAAAATTTCCACTATACTGCGAATATATACAGGACGGATAAAGGCAGTGTTGCCCAGTTCTCCAAAATGCAGTTTGACTGCGACAAGATCTCTTTTTTTGATGATTTTTGAAATGCCGGCTGTTTTAAGAAGCCTTGCGATTTTTTGCGGCATATTTTCCTGATAGCTGGTTCTTAAATCGATAAAATAGACTTTGCTTTTCAAAATATCTCCCGTATAATATTTTTTTAAAAAATGTTAAGTATAAGTTTTTAAATGCTGAGAGGACGAATTAGATTTTCAAACAGGTAAATCATAATTCAACAAAATTAACTTGAGAATGTTATATGGAGCGTACTGCGATATTTTTACTACGAAGAACACGAAGTAATCGAAGATAAAGAAAAAATCCTTCGTGTTCTTCGTGGTTATCAATAATAAAATTGTCTGAGTTAATGACATTGAAACATGATTTTGATATCTTCAAAACTAATCAGTGGTTCATCTCAAGTCAAGCTCTTTGATAAGAGTGTTTACGTTAAGAATATTATAGGATTGCAAATGGATTTAAATAAAAAACTGGATGTCCTTGAAAAAATTTATAAAATTTATGATGATTTTGCGCGTAATCTTGATGTGGCTTGCAAAAAATGTTGCGATAGCTGCTGTACCCGGAATGTTACGTTGACAACACTCGAGGGATACAGAATTGTTGAGTGTTTAATATCAGACAGAAAAACAGATTTATTTGACAGTATTCGCAATAATTTGAATAAAAAACGATTTCAACCATGTATGACTATTAACAGACTTGCTGAGTTGTCTATTGCAGGAAAGGATATTCCTGACGAGGAGAACCCTTTTTCACAGGAAGAGTGCCCGATTTTAAAAGACAGGTTGTGCCCCATATACAGTGCAAGGCCTTTTGGATGCAGATGTTTTGTTTCAAAACACAGTTGCAGGGAAAAGGGTTATGCCGAGGTTGATGAGTTTATTCTTACTGTGAACAATGTGTTCATGCAGTATATTGAAAGCATTGATTCAAATGGCTGCTTTGGAAATTTGACTGATGTGCTGCTTTTTCTTGAATCAGGCGAAGCCTGTCAGAAATGCAGGGAGGGTTCTCTGCAATGCGAAAAAAACAATCTAATTCCAAACATTTCAATACCTGCTCTGATGATACCGCCGGAACACCGGCTTAAAATTCAACCAGTCCTGCAGGCTCTTGCAGTTGTCTGTTCCTGAGATTTTTACGAATTAATCAAGATTGTAATTCCTCAGCAACCGATCTACGCTGATTATCACGGATGTTTTTTTTTGTTATCATATAACTATTCAGGCACAGAGGGGCAAAGGCACAAAGGCACAAAGTAAAGATCCGGGCCCAGAGGACCAGGCTTTGGCTATCCCCAGAGGGGATTTGTTTTGCATGAAAAAGATGAACATCGAACATCGAACGCTCAACATCGAACATCGAATGTGGATATCGCTCCTGCCCGCCATCGCGAGACATACTCAATGCTCTTCGTTCTTTTGTTATCTCGCTCAGGCGAGGCGGACGGGTCGCTCATTTCTTTAATAAAATTGAAACGCCGAAGGTGTACCTTAATTCGACGTTGGAAGTTCGATGTTCGACGTTCCTTTAGAGATTTGCAGGTCTGGCAAAAATTAATGCCCCTCTGAGCCTGAGTAGTTACTGTATTTAAACCTATCTGCGGTCATCCTCCTGAGGCGGACAAGTCTGTGTAAACTGTGTGGCTGAATAGTTACTAAAGATTAAGGATTGGTGTAGCGTTTGTCCCGCAAATGGAATCAATTTCGTTTTTTGTAAGTCCTGCCTGATCTATTTCCTTGAAATATCTTTCAGGTTTTAAAAGTGGAAAATCGCTTCCAAAAAGGATTTTGTTTTGCCCTGCGATTTGAATTCCAGCTTTGTAAATTTCAGGTTCATAAAGGAAAGGGGAGGCTGCTGTGTCAAAAAATACATTTTTAAGGCTTTGTTTAACCTCTTTTTTAAGCAGGTTATAGAAAAATAGTCCTCCCCCCCAGTGAGCCAGAATAATTTTGTTTTTCTTGTATTTTTTAACCAGTCTGTAAATTTGCCCAAGTGTGTTTGAGGTTTTGCCGGGATATTCATGGCCTATTGGTTCATTGGTATGAATCAGCACAGGAGAATTTTTTTTTTCGCAGATTTCCATAACAGGTTGCAGTTTTTTTATGGCCTCATCATCAAGGCCGGATTTGTAAAACGCAAGTTCTCCAATTCCTGAAAGCCCACCATTAAAGCATCTTGTTGTTTCAGAAACAATATCTTTGCTGAATAAATCAAAACAGCAGAAGCCCTTAATACGATCAGGATATTTTAAAACAGCTTCCATTATATAGTCATTGTGTTTTTTGAACAGGTAAGGATTTTGCCACGGGAAACCAAAGGTTACAGAAAGATCAATTCCCTGATTGTCCATTGTTTTTATAAGGTCTGATGCGCCTGCAAGTGGCGATTTGGGCCTGCTGTATAATATGCTGAAAGCAGGTTCAGATGAAAAATACTTTTCCCTGTTGTTGCGTATTTCTTTTGGGAAAATATGTGTGTGGAAGTCTATTATCATTATTAAGCAGGTGGCATGTAATGTAAATGCATTATAAAATTAAAGGCCGGGGCAAAAAACAGGATACTACTTTTTCACAATGCGAGTCTTCAATACATGAATTTAAAGCCTTTTATTGTTCGTGCTTTAGATTGTGTTTTCTCAGCACCTCACAATCATTGTTCCATTTTTCAGCGATCTGAACGATTTCTTCCCTTAACTCCATGTGCTGAGTTTTGCATGACTCAGGTATTTCGCCGCGCATCTGTTTGCTTGAGTTTTCAACAAGCTGTATCAATTCCGTGGCTATTATGGAATTAATCTTGACAATATCTTTTAAAAGATCAGCCAGATTTTTCTGATCCTCGTTCATATGCTTTACTCCTTATATTATTAAAATGTATGGCAGAGTAATTTTTTCCATAACATATTATCATAATTCATAATCAAAGTTGATGTTGCCTTTATAAAAACGAGATTGACTTTATAGTAACTCATTATGTAACACAAGTATTAATTGTTTATAAAGAAAGTGACTGCTTGCCTAGTCAGATGGGACTTTTTACTACCCCATCATGTTATTAATGTGGGATCATCTCCCGATTAGTTGTAGTCAATTCTTGCTCGCCTCTGGCGAGAAGCTAAAACAAGTGGGTTATTTCTAATTGAGCGGGAGTAGTCTCAGAGGGTACAAGGGCTCAA
>Ga0207996_1000641_pt1 | contig 29645 bp, 13 predicted proteins | sample AntAceMetag02UKG_FD_184773 | JGI IMG/M metagenome (GOLD analysis project Ga0207996, IMG submission 184773) | Saline lake microbial communities from Ace Lake, Antarctica - Antarctic Ace Lake Metagenome 02UKG (SPAdes) (version 2) | ecosystem: Environmental > Aquatic > Non-marine Saline and...
GGCTGCGCTCCACGACGGCAGCGGGAACCGGTGGCCTTGTTGGCCGCCAAGACAAGAAAAAGAAAGGCGCAGATTCTACCTTAAATTAGTCGCTCCGTGGTCTAAGATTGGGGGTAAGCGCAAACGAACGCCTCTTCAAAAAAAAGCTAGAGTAAGAGAAGAAGAGATTTTGACAGGATGGACAGGATGTTCAGGATGGGAAAAGAAGGAGAGCAATTTAACCACAGAGAAGACAAAGAACACAGAGGCAAAAAAGAAGAGGGAATAAGGGAAAGAGGGGCCTGCGGCGCCGGAAAACACCCCCAAACACGAATGTTGGCCCCCCAACCCGATTTTCGGCGTAAAAATGGCCTCCAAAAGCCTCAAAATGTCATTTTTGGTCTCGAAATCGTGCATTTTGCCATTTTTCCTCCTCTGACGGCGCAGCCCATTCTTTTGCCTTTTTTGTGTTCTTTGTGCTCTGTGGCTAATTTTCTTCTTTTTCGCGTGATTCGCGATTTTCGTAGTGGAAACTCTTCTTTCTTCTCTGTGGCCCTCTGTGAGAGGCTCTCTTCGTCTGTTTTCTTCCTCATGCCGCAGTTGAGCTGGAACAGGGGTGAGGCCCGTCTTTCCGGATTTGCAGAGGGACGGGGGCGTGGTAGGTTTATCGCTCATTTTGGAAGGGTTAAAGAGCGATGTTAGGCAATCACATTCTGGTGGAGGGTGCGCGTGAGCACAACCTCAAGAATATCACCGTGCGGATTCCGCGCGGGAGCCTCTGTGTGGTGACGGGGCTCAGCGGCAGCGGGAAGTCGTCGTTGGCCTTCGACACGCTCTATGCCGAAGGCCAGCGCAAGTACGTGGAAAGCCTCTCGGCCTATGCCCGTCAGTTCCTGGAGCAGATGCAGAAGCCGGATGTGGACCGCATCGAGGGGCTGTCGCCGGCCATCGCGATTGAACAGCGGTCGGCGGGTTCGAATCCGCGTTCCATCGTGGCGACGACCACGGAAATCCATGACTATCTGCGCCTGCTCTATGCCAGCATCGGGAAGCAGCATTGCCATCAGTGCGGGCGGCCCATTGCGCGGCAAAGCGCCGAAGAAATCGTGGGGCAGATTCTGCGCAAGCCGGAAGGCACCAAGGTGCAGTTGCTGGCGCCGCTGGTTGAAGGACGCAAGGGGGAGCATGTGGAGATCTTCGAGTCGGCCCGCCGTCAGGGCTTCACCCGCGTGCAGGTGGATGGCGAACTCTACGAACTGGAAAAGCCGCCCAAGCTCGACAAAAAGAAAAAGCATTCCATTGCCGCAGTCGTGGATCGCCTGGTTCTTGCCGAGAAGGTGCGGGGGCGGCTGACGGATTCGGTTGAGTTGGCGCTGAAAGAGGGCGAGGGCGTGATGACGGCCCTCTATATGGATGGAAAGGGCGAGTGGAAACCGCAGCTCTATTCCGAGAAGAATGCGTGCGCGCATTGCGGCATCAGCTTCGATGCGCTGCTGGCGCGTAACTTCTCCTTTAATAGTCCGTATGGCGCCTGCCCGCTGTGCCACGGGCTTGGCATGATGCAGGTGTTTGACGAAGAGCTGGTCGTGCCGGATGATACCAAGTCGATTGATGGCGGGGCCATCATCGCGTGGCGGGGGACGGGACGGCGCGAGGCAATCTATCGCAAGGGCCTGCTGAAGGCGCTGGCGAAACACTACAAATTCGAGCTGACCACGCCGTGGAACGAGCTGCCGGAGAAGACCCGGGATATCATCCTGCACGGGTCGGGTGAAGAGGAAGTGGATTTCGGATTCTGGCGCAGCGGGGCCTGGCGAAAATACACCAAACCATTTGAGGGCGTGCTGCCGAATATTCAGCGTCGCTATGAAGAGACCGAAAGCGACTACATGCGCAAGAAGCTGACGGGATATATGAGCCGTCTGCATTGCACGGGATGCAATGGGAGCCGTTTGCGCCCGGAAAGTCTGGCCTGTCAGGTTGGCGGCAAGAACATCATGGACGTGATGGCATTGTCGGCGCGGGATGCCGAGGCCTTTTATGCAGACCTCAAGCTGACCAAACAGCAGCAGGCGATTGCATCAGAAATTCTGAAAGAGACCCGCCAGCGGTTGCACTTTCTGTGCGATGTGGGGCTGGGTTATCTGAATCTCGACCGCGAGAGCGGGACGCTGTCCGGCGGCGAGGCCCAGCGCATTCGCTTGGCGACCCAGATCGGTGCGGGACTCGTCGGTGTGCTGTATGTGCTGGATGAGCCGAGCATCGGGCTGCATCAGCGCGACAACGACAAGCTGCTGCGCACCCTGAAAGGCCTGCGTGATCTGGGTAACACCGTGGTGGTGGTGGAACACGATGAGCAGACCATCCGCGAAGCGGATTATGTGATCGATCTGGGGCCGGGCGCCGGCGCGCATGGCGGCGAGGTGGTGTTTGCCGGTGCTGTGCCGGATCTGCTGAAGTCGAAAAACTCCCTGACCGCTCAGTTCATGAATGGGGTCAAGCAGATCGAAACCCCCGCTGAGCGGCTCCCGCCGAGTGACAAGTGGCTGGAGATTTTCGGTGCCGAAGAAAACAATCTGAAAAAGGTCGATGTGAAGATCCCCGTGGGTCGCGTCACCTGTGTGACCGGCGTGTCCGGCAGCGGGAAGAGCACACTGATTGATGACATTCTTCGTCGGGCGCTGTTCAAAAAGTTCTATACCTCGAAACAGAAGCCGGGCAAGCACCGAAAAATCATGGGCATGGAGCATCTCGACAAGGTCATCGTGATTGATCAGTCGCCGATCGGCCGCACGCCGCGATCCAATCCCGCGACCTATACCGGGGCCTTCAGCGCCATCCGCACGCTGTTCACGCAGCTGCCGGGGTCCAAGATGCGTGGCTACAAGCCGGGGCGCTTCAGCTTTAATGTAAAGGGTGGCCGCTGCGAAACCTGCAAGGGTGACGGCCTTCTCAAAATCGAAATGAATTTTCTGCCGGATGTCTATGTGACCTGCGAGCAGTGCCGCGGGCGCCGCTACAACCAGGAAACGCTGGAAGTGAAGTGGCGCGGCAAGAGCATCGCCGACGTGCTGGACATGACCGTCAATCAGGCGCTGGAGTTTTTTGAACCCGTCCCGCAGATTGCCCGCAAATTCCGCACCATGAGCGAAGTGGGCCTGGGCTATCTCAAGGTGGGGCAGCCCGCGACCACCCTGTCGGGCGGCGAGGCCCAGCGCATGAAGCTCAGCGCGGAGCTGGCCCGCCGCGACACCGGCAAGACGCTATATTTGCTCGATGAGCCGACCACGGGCCTCCATTTTGCCGATGTGGACCGGCTGCTGAAAGTCCTGCTGCGCCTGCGCGAGGCGGGCAATACACTGATTGTGATCGAACACAACCTCGACGTGATCAAAACGGCCGACTATATTGTGGACTTAGGGCCGGAAGGCGGCGACGAGGGTGGCGAGGTGGTCGCCTGCGGAACCCCGGAAGAGGTGGCCGCAAATTCCGCTTCGCATACGGGTGCGTATCTGCGGCCGATGTTGAAGAGGGTCGCTTTGGCGAAGCCGGCGCGGAAGCCGGCGAAGAAGGCCGCGAAAAAAGCGGCGGTCCGACCGGTTCGCCAGCCGGCCAAGAAAGCCGTGAAGAAGGTCGTGGTGAAAAAGGTGGCAGGCAAGAAGGCGGCCGTCTCGGCGAAGAAGGCCGGGAAGCGAACGGCAAAGAAGATATGAGAATGCGCGGAGTCATCATCACAGGTGCGTTGATCTGGGCGGCCCTGGCTGGCCTAGGGTGGACGCAGGAAACCGGGGGCGAATCGGCTCCGGCGCCCCGGCTGTCGATCGAGAATGCGAGCCGCTTGCTGGCTTCGGGTCGCGCAGCGTATGAAGACGGGTTGTATTCGTTGGCCCAGCGTCGCCTGGAAGAGGTGGTGGAGGCCGCTCCTGATCGCCGTCGGCAGGCGGAAGGCGCTCTCTGGCTGGCTCGCGTTCATCTGGCCGAAGAGGAGCCGGATGCGGCCCTGGCTCTTCTGGAAACCTATGGCACCTATTCGCGATCTCTTGAAATGAAGAGCGGCTATGCGCTGGTGCGAGCCCAGGCCTATGTGGATCTGGGCCAGCTGGATGAAGCCGCCGCCGAATTGGCGGAGTTCAACGAGTCCTATGAGGAGCAGGAGGCCGCGCCCCGGGCTCTCCATCTGTTGTCGCGGGTCGAGGCCCTGCGCGGCCGCTGGGAGGAAGCCCGGAAAAGCTGTGAGCAGCTCGAGGCCCAGCATCCCGATGGGACCGAGGCGCCTTCCGCCTGGATGGAGCTGGGCACGGCCATGGCCGATGCGGGGCTCGTGAAGAAATCGCTGCAGGTGTTCACCCATCTGGAGTTGATGAAGGTCCACCCGGTTTGGAGTGAGCGTGCGACCCTCAAAGTGGTTGAGATTCAGCTGATGGGCGGCGATCGGGAGGAGGCGATGGAGCAGCTCCGCATCCTGGCGGCCGATACCAACCTGCTGGCGGAGACTCGTGCGCAGAGCTATCAGATTGTCGCGCAGTCGCTGGGCTCCGAATCGAATTATCCGGCGGCACTGGAAATGATCGACTGGGGAATCGCCGGCGCTGCAGATCCGGCGCAGCGACTGGAAAGCCAGGGCATCAAGGCGCGCCTGCTGCTGTTGTCGGGGCAGATCGAAGAGGGGGTGGAGTTGATGCGCTCTGTGGCTGCGCAGGTGCCGGACGAGGACCGTTCTGCCCAGCTTCAGCTGGCCTTGGCCGATGGCCTGGCCCAACTGGAGCAGTGGGATGGGGCCGCGGCGGAATATCAGGCGTGGCTGGATGCCTTTGATGGCCGTCCCGGAAGTGCGGATGCCCTGGCCGGCTATGGCCGGGTGCTCTGGGCGTCCGGCCATCCCGAAGAAGCGGCCACGACCTATGAACGGGCTGTGGCAGCGGAGTCCAATGTCGCCCGCCGTAAGGCGCTGCAGCTGCAGCTGGCCGATGCGCAGTTTGCCAGCCACCAGTACAGCAAGGCCCAGACCAGCTATTTGACCGCCCTGGAAGCGCTCCCCGCCGGTTCAGAGTCCGCGGGCCGCGCGCAACTCCAGCTGGCTGAGACGGAACTGGCCCTCGGCGAGACGGAGGCGGGCGAAATTCGCCTGCTCGATCTGAGTAGGGCGAAAACGGATTCCACGTTCTCCCGTTCCGCCACCATGCGGCTGGGCATGCTCTATGAGGAGCGGGGGGCCCTGGAGACCGCGATGGAACAGTACGGGCGTCTCATTGAAGCCTGCCCGGAACCGGAGTCTTGCGCCGAGGCGCTGCTGGCCCGCGGGCTGATCCGATATCGGATGGGGGCCTTTCAGGTCGCGCTGGATGATTTCCTGCGGATCCGGGATGAGTTCTCCCAGACAAAGACGGCCGCCCAAGCCATGTTCATGCGCGGCTGGTGCTTGTACCTGCTGGGCAAGGACGCCGAGGCGCTGCAGGTTTGCGAAGCGTTTCTGACGGACTATCCGGAGTCGGATTTTGCGCCCGATGTCCGGTTCTGGCTGGGCGAGCATGCCTTCAATATCGGGGAATATGAAATGGCGGAAACGCGGTTTGCCAGTGTGGCCTCCGATCACCCGGAGAGTTCCCGTGCCGCGGATGCCCTCTATTGGGCCGGCCGGGCGGCCACCGCGCGCCGCGCCTATCTCGAAGCCAATGAGCACTACAATACCTTGATGGCTCGCTATCCGGACAGCCCGCGTCTCCCCAGCACCTTCCTGGCCCAGGGCGATGTGCTGAGCGAACTCGGCCAGTTTGCTTCGGCCATTCTCGCCTTCGACGAAGTGATTGTTAAATTTCCGCAGCAGCCGGAGGCGATGATGGCCTGGGGTCGCAAGGGCGATTGCCAGTATACTCTCGGGCAGGAGGATCCCGGCCGGTACGAAGAAGCCTTGCTGTCCTATCGCATGCTGCTCGATTTTGCCGGGGCCCCGGTCGACCTGCGCCTGCAGGCGGGATATAAGATCGGACGCTGCCTCGAAAAAATGGGGCGGGGGGCCGCCTCGCTCGACCGATATATGGAAGTGGTCTATTCCTTCCTCCAAGAGACCGATGCCCCCGATGAGGCCACGGTTTGGTTCACCCGCGCGGCCTTTGCGGCTGCCGCCCTTCAGGAACATGCCGGCCAATGGAAGGAAGCGGTCGGCATCTACGGACGGGTGGCCGATTCCGGCGTGGCTGCCGCCGCCGAGGCCCGCGACCGCATGGAGCGCATCCGCGAGGACCAGTGGGTGCTGTTTTAGCCCCCTGCGGGGGCGGAGAATTCAGAATTCAGAATTCAGAACTTAGAATCCAGTATTCCGGGTCCTGGATAAAGAAGGGTGGGATATTGGGTCGGCTTCCCGTTCGGACTGCTGAATTCTGTCTTCTGGCTCCTTCTTTTATGATTGAGCGGGCCCGTGGCTCGGCATAGACTGGTCTTCCAGTTTTTCTTGGACCCACAGGGACGGAGCGTAGACACATGTTGAATCTGATTGGAAATGGCGGACCGGTCGTTTGGCTGTTGGTGGTATGCGGACTGCTTGCCGCAATGGTCTTTCTCGAGCGCTTCTTTAATTTGCACCGTGCTCAACTCGCGGCCGATGACTTCCTCAAAGGCATCTATAATATCCTGAACCGTGAAAACATGGTCGAGGCCGCCGCCATCTGTGAAGAGGCCCCTGGACCTGTGGCCCGGCTGGCCCTGGCCGCAGTCCTGCACCATGACGACACCCTCGAGAACATCGGCCGGGCCATTGAAGATGCAGGGCTGGAGGAAATTCCGCGCATGGAGCGCGGGCTGGGATGGCTGGCCACGATGGCGCGCATCACCCCGTTGATCGGTCTGTTTGGGACGGTGTGGGGCATGATGGAAATGCTGCAGGCGGCCAGCCAGAACGCCCCGCTGGTGCAATCCGCCGATCTGACTGGCGGGCTGTGGGCGGCATTGTCGGCCACCGCGCTGAGCCTGATTATCGCGGTGCTGGCCTATGCGGGCTATAACCTGCTGGTGTCGCGCGTGGAATCCATTCTGCTGGATATGGAGCGTTCGGCGTCGGCCCTGATGAATTTCATGCGGCAGTGGCACCAGAATCGCGAGGCCCCGCCGGCATGAGAATCCCGGATCAGCCCATCCAGATGCAGTTCCGAAGCGTGAGGCGGCGCTTCAAAGGGCGCTATCTCCGCGCGGTGGGGCCCATCGAGGTGACCGCGCTGTTGAATGTGATCCTGTTGGTGGGGATGTTCCACTATGCATCGTCCAGTTTTGTGCTGCAGCCCGGCGTACGCGTTCGGCTGCCTGTGGCTCCGTTTACCGACGGGGCGCCCTATGGCGCGCGCGTTCTGACGCTCTCTCAGGAAGGGATGATGTTTTTCAACGACGAACTTATGGGCATGGACCGGCTGGCGGATGCCCTGTTGCAAGCGGGGGATGAAGGCGACAATGCCCCGTTGCTGATCGAGGCCGATGAAGGGACGCCCTACGGGACCCTGATGGAAGTGTATGCCCTGGCCGTGAAGTCGGGATTGAGGGAAGTGGTTCTGGCCACCCGGCCTTCTTCGGTGGGCCCTTAGAAAGCCGCTGATGTATCGCTCTCGTCCATCCGACGACCGGGCCCGAAAATGGCGTCAGTTCTGTCGCGGCGGCTGGCGCATGGCCTGGGGATTTTCCATCCTTTGGTTCGGGGGGCTGGCCCTTCTTTTTCGGGTGGCGCCGGCGCCGGCTCCGGCTCCGTATGAGGCGCCGGCGCCGATGGTCTGGTGGCCCGCCTCGGACGTTTCCTCCGATCTCGATGCCCGTGTCGTTTGGACCCCGTCCGCATTTGCCCTGTCCTCTCCGGCCGGGTTCAGCCATTCGAAACGAGGGGAACGGGCACGCCTGACTCCTCCCGTTCAGGTGGTCCGCCCGCCTTCAACCTTTCTGGAGGATTCTCATCCGGCTGCGGCCTTCAACCTGCTGGAATCGGAGAGCATGGGGCTGGCCTCCGCCGCTCCCCGGACCGGATGGGATTCATCCGAGAGCGTATTTCCTCCTCGGTCTCCGGAAGCCGCCGCCGCCCGTCTCACTTTTCCCGATGGCTGGGAGTCGCGGCTCTTTTCCGGGATTGATCTGAACTACGGGACTTGGAGCGATACCCCCTGGACCGCCCAGGTGGAGATCCGTTTTGACGACAAAGGCATTCCGGCCTCCGTCCTGCTCGCGCGTTCCAGCGGGCTTCTGGAGGTGGACCGCCGATTGGCCCGTTCGTTGAGCGGCTGGCGGCTGCTGGATCCGGAGGCTCCGCGAGAGGGCTTGATTCTGTGGACGGCGCCGCGCGGCATTCCGCTGGCTTCCGCAGAAACCCTGTCCGCCGGAGAAGGAGAGGCACCATGATCTCCCTGACCCTCCCCGAATGGCTGAGCTTCTTTCTGATTGCGAATCTTTCCTTGGTATTCGCGGCGACACTCTATTATTCTGTCCGCTGGTACCAACGAATGCCGAGGCATCGTTCTGCCCCGTTCATTTTCCGCTGTTCGGTGTGCGGCCATGTGTATCTGGATCATCGGAATGTACCGATGGCCGAATGTAAAAAATGCGGAAACATGAATGAGAACATCAAGAGTTTCTAAGGAAGTATCGAATGAGCCTGTCTATCCCGATTTTGAAATGGTCTCCCCACAAAGTGTCGACCGAGCTGGAAAAATTTCTGGCGCGCCCGGCCATTGATCCGGTAGCGGAGGAAACCGCCCGCCGCGTGCTGGGCGATATTATGGCGCGCGGGGACAAAGCCGTGCAGGCCTTCACCAAGGAGTTCAACCAGGTATCGCTGACACCGGCGCGCTTTGCCGTGCCTCGCGAGGAACAGCGGTCGGCCTCCGATGAAGTGGATCTGATGTTCAAGCGGTCAGCTTCTGAGATTTTTTCCCGCATCGTTCGTTTCGGCAAAGCCGGGATGCGCAAGGATTGGAGCATGGCCACTCCGAAGGGTGGAGTGCTCGGTGAAAAGTTCACCCCCTTGGAGCGTGTGGGGGCCTATATTCCCGGCGGCGCGGCCCCACTGGTGTCCACGGCACTGATGAGCGTATCGCTGGCCAAGGTGGCCGGTGTGCCGGAGATTGTGGCCTGTACCCCCTGTGATACAAAAGGAAAGGTGAACCCTTTCCTGCTGCATGCCCTGGAAGTGGCCGGCGCGACAGAGATTTATCGCATCGGCGGCATTCAGGCGATCGGCGCGATGGCCTATGGCACCAAAACCATTCGCAAAGTGCAGAAGATTGTCGGTCCCGGCGGTCCCTATGTCACCGCAGCCAAGAAGCTGGTCTATGGTTCCGTGGATTTGGACATGGTGGCCGGCCCCAGCGAGATTGCGGTTTTGGCCGACGAAACGGCATTCCCGGCGCATGTCGCCGCCGATTTGATTTCCCAACTGGAACACGGCACCGGCCATGAGAAGGCTCTGTTGGTGACTCCGTATATGAGTTTTGCCAAAAAGGTGCTAGCCGAAATGGAGAAGCAGATTGCTTCCCTATCGCGTCGCGAAGCGATTGAGCGCGCTGCAAACGCCGGGGCGCTGTTCGTGGTGACCGATCACCTCGACACGGGGATGGATCTGATCAATCGGTTTGCGCCGGAACATTTTGAAATCATGACCAAAGAGCCGCGCCGCTGGCTGCAGAAAGTCCGCAATGCCGGTGCCGTATTTGTCGGCGCCTGGACGCCGGAAAGCGCCGGTGACTTTGTGGCGGGTCCGAGCCATGTGCTGCCCACCGGGGGAACCGCGGCCTATTTCTCGGGACTGACCGTCGACTCTTTCCGCAAGCGGACCAGCGTGGTGGCCTTCACCCGCTCCGACCTGCTGGAGACCCTGCCGCTCATCGAAGCGATGGGGCGGGTGGAAGGTCTGGATGGTCATGCGCGCGCCGCCACCATCCGCTTCGACAAAAACGTGTAAGCCCCGGGATCCCTCCGTGAGGGCAGCGGCGAAATGCAGTCCCACGCACCTGTTTCCATGGTATGGAAAAAGTTTTCACGCTTTTTCCACAGGATGGAAGAAATGTGTCCACACCATGGAAAACTCAGATTCAGGCTCATGCCGCCGCAAAACGGCTTGCGCAAACCGCGGCGGTAAAGGACACTATCCGGCACAACCTATGAACACATTCATCCGAAAATCTGTAGAAGAGCTTCAGGCCTACACCCCCGGCGAACAGCCGAAGGTGGAGGGGCTGATCAAGCTGAACACCAATGAGAACCCGTATCCGCCGAGTCCTGCGGTCGCGCGTGCCCTGAAGTCGACCCCGGTGGATTCCCTCCGATTCTATCCCGATCCGGTCTGTTCGGCTCTGCGGGAGCGGATTGCTGCGATTAACGGGTGCTCTCCGGATCAGGTATTTGTAGGCAATGGTTCGGATGAAGTCCTGCGTCTATGCATGCGGGCTTTCACCCAGCCGGGTGGGTCGGTGGCCTCTTTTGAGCCGTCTTATTCGCTCTATCCGGTGCTGGCGGCCTCTGAAGAGCTTGATTATATGGAAGTGCCATTGAAAGAAGACTTTACATGGTTTGACCCGCCGGATGAGTTGGCGGCTTCGGTCTTTTTCCTGGCTAACCCCAATGCCCCGACAGGCGTGGTGTATCCTGAAGCGACGCTTCAGGCCTTTTCTGAGCGCTTTTCCGGGGTTGTGGTGCTGGATGAGGCCTATATCGACTTCGCAGAAGGTGATAACAGCTGGATTTGGGCCCAAAACCGTAAAAATGTACTTCTGTGTAGAACATTGTCTAAATCATTCTCTTTAGCCGGGATACGTCTTGGATATGCCATCGGATCCACGGGGTTGATTGATGCGCTGTACAAGCTGAAAGACTCCTATAATGTGGATTGTCTGGCCCAGACGATCGCCCTGGCCGCTCTTGAGGACATCGAATGGATGCAAGACAATGTCAGAAGGATAGTTACAACTCGTAAACGAGTGGTTATGGAGCTGGAAAAGAGGGGATTCCGCATGGTTCCGTCCGGTGCGAACTTTTTGTTCGTGGAGCCGCCCTCTGGGCAACCCGCAGCCGATCTTTTTGAGTCTCTCCAGGCTCAGAAAATTCTGGTTCGCTACTTCCCGGAAGGCCGGACAGGAAGCTACCTACGGGTGAGCATCGGGACCGATGCTGAGATGGACGCTTTTCTTTGCGCTGTCTCGACGTAAAGCTCGTTGGGGGGCAAAAGGCAACGGCATTTTTTTTGTTGCCAGTATCGTGTTTTTTTTGTCTACTTCCTCTAAATGGGCATCAGCCCTAACTGTAGAATTTGTAGGAAGAAACGCATGATGAAAAAAGCAGGTGTCGGTTTGGCTTGGTATCGATCTGCTGTCAGTCGCGCGCCGCAGGGCGTGTTGGGTTTCAAAATTGGTTAAATAGAATCTGCTGAGTCGAATTTACGGAGAGTGTAAGTATGTTGTTCCGCCATCTGTATCCGGTCGCTTTCCTGATGGGATTGCTCTGTGCGTTCTCGACAGGAAGCATCGCAGAAGAACCTCAGACTCCGGAGGCGGCATCGCCGGTCTCAGGGTTGGAAGAACGTATTCAAGAAACCCGTGCTCAACTGGATCAAGTGGATGCTCAGATGGCGGCCCTCAAGGATGAGGAAAAGGCGCTGATGACACAGGCGCGTGAAACGCAGCGTGAACAGTATGAAGCCTGGCAGCAGTTCGTGAAAGAAGACGAAGAGTTGCAGACAATGGTCCAGCAAGCGGAAGCCATGCAACGCGACCTTCACACCTTGCAGGAAGCGTTGGCGGCACGCATGACAGACAACCCCGATTACGCAGCGAACCAATCGAAGCAGGGCCTCGCGATGAAGAGGTCGGGGACAATTCAAAAGGAAGTGATGGATCTGGCCAACGACCGGGTCCGTATCCAGCTCGAACTACAGGCGTTGGAAAGGCAACAGGCCGAGACGGCTTCTGATGCGACGCCGGAGCCAGAGGCTGTTAGCACAGCCCCCTTGGCGGAGGATCCTGATCAATTATGAAAACCAATCATGCACGTTACGGACTTTGCCTGCTTCTTTGCAGCTTATTCATCGCCGGCACGGGATGGGCAGTCCATCCGGGAGTCGACTGGAACCATCCGGTTTTCACCGAGGAATATGTTCCCGGCGAATTGTTGATCGGCTTCAAGAATGATGTGGCACCGGCCAGCATCCAGACCCTGCACCAGCAGTTGGGGGTAACGGTCCTTCGCCAGTTTTCCATCACACCCCTTTCACAGGTCAGTCTTCCCAAGACCCTCTCCATGGCGGAGGCGGCGAGGCAGTATGAGGCCAATCCGGCCGTTGCTTATGTGGAACCGAACTATATCGTGCGGGCTTACGCGACGACTCCAAATGATCCCTTTTATGGTGATCTGTGGGGGATGGACCGCATTCGTGCCCCGGAAGCCTGGGATCTCACGGTCGGGACCCATGAAATTGTAGTCGGGGTCATCGACACCGGCATTTTCATTGGGCACCAGGACCTCGCGGATAATATCGCGTCCGGCGGGTATGACTTTGCCAACAACACGGCGGATTTACAGGATACCCATGGTCACGGGACTCACGTGTCCGGGACCATCGGTGCCGTGGGAGACAATGCGCTGGATGTGGCGGGGGTGAACTGGCAGGTCAAGATGGTCGGCCTGAAGTTCCTGGATCCGTCCGGAACCACGGCGAATGCGATTCGCGCTGTCGAGTATGCCGCAACCAATACCGCGCTGAAGATCAAGCTCACGAATAACAGCTGGGGCGGCGGCGGATTCAGCCAGGGCCTGATGGATGCGATTCGGATGGCGGGAGAAACGTACGGACAACTCTTTATTGCGGCGGCGGGCAACGATGGTGTGGACAACGATGTTACCCCTCACTATCCGTCCAGCTATGAATTGCCTAACATTATCGCCGTGGCGGCTATCGCTGAAGATGGATCTATGGCCTCCTTTTCCTGTTATGGGGAGACAAGCGTAGATTTAGCAGCTCCGGGCGTGGATATTTTAAGCACGGTGCCGGGCGGTGCCGGGGATGAGCTTGACACCTTCCAGGGCACCTCGATGGCCTGCCCGCATGTGGCGGGAGCGGCCGCGCTGCTATGGAGTCTCAATCCGAATTATACCCATGTAGAGATCCGGGACGCTCTTCTGGAGAGTGTGGCGACCAACGCCGCTCTGGTCGGCAAGACGGTCACTGGCGGCGAACTGGATCTGTACGCTGCGATCGCGGCACTGGGACCGCAGATTACGCTGGATCGATTGGCCTATCGTTCCGATGCCACCGTACAGCTTACCGTGAACGATCCCACCATCCCGGCCCCCATTCCGGGGAGCGTGGAAGCGGATGTGAAAGTCACTAACGATACGATTGGGGTGCGATGGAGCTCAACGGAGACCTTGCCGGTTGTTGCGGGTGCTTCGTTCTCGGATTCCTATACGCTGGTGAGCGGAGCCCAGGCGGTGGATCTGGACACAATGACGATCAGCTATCTGAGTCTGGGTCCGGACGCCCAGACAGCGACGATTTCGGTTCCGATCGATGACACGCCGCCGGTGATCAGCGACGTGAAAGTGGCGAGTGTGACCGAAGATGAGGCCGTACTGAGCTGGTCCACGGATGAACCGGCCGATTCCCGGTATATCCTCACAACAGAAATCCCCGCCGGCGGATTAATTACCCTTCCCGAAGTGGTCGCCGGCGGATATGTCAGTACAGCCACCGTAGTGAGTAACACGACGCAATACGTTCATACGGTGACGGTCCCTGTGGAAGGTTCAACGAAGTATATCGCGGCGGTTTTGTCCGAGGATTATGCGGGGAACAAGTCCTCCGCCCCGGCGGATTTGACGTCCGAAGATCAGGATGATTATTTGGTATTCATCACGCAGATTCGTCGTGTGATATATGAAAATGATATGGATTCCGGCCGAGCCGGCTGGACGGTCACCAATCTCCATGGAGAGGTGTGCTGGGAATATGGAATTCCGGCATTTGGCCCCTTGGGCGCCTACACGGGAGAACGGCTCTGGGGAACGGTTCTGAATGGGAATTATCCGCATCTGGCGCAAGCCTCTGTCGAGAGCACGCCGGTCGATGTAATGTTGAATCCACGCCTCGAGTTCATGTCCTGGCATCAGTTTGCAGAAGGCGATTTCGGCGTGATCGAAGCCAATGACGGCGCCGGATGGGTCAACGTGACGGCAGAGTCCACGATCGCCGCAACTTGGCTGGAAGGATCGTCAGGCTGGCAACTGATTACGGTTGATCTTCCCGATTTCAGCAACTCGACGATCCGTGTGCGATTCCGTATCGAGTCTGATGAGCTGCTTACGGCGGCGGGCTGGTATATTGATGATGTTGAGATTTCCCACATCATTCCCCCTGGTATCGGCATCATGGGATATGAAATTGTCGATGCCGTGGGTGGCGATGGCGACGGATACCCTGAACCCGGCGAGACCTTTTATCTGAATCTGGAAGTCTTCAATTCCACCCAGACCCAGTCATTCACTACCGTGCAGGCCTCAGTCACGGTGCCTTCACCCGAGGTAGAACTAACGCCTCCGACCGTTGTGGTTTCGTATGCGGACCTGGATCCAGGTGACAGTGACTTCAGCGATAATCAGCTGTCTCTTTCTTCGGCCGCGGATGTGCCTCTGGGGACGCTCTTCACCGTATTTCACAGTGCAACCGCGGATGGCGGAGCCGGACCGTTTGTCGACTCGTTGATCCTGGAAATCGTGGAACGCGTCAGCGTGACCGGAATGGTCACCAATCTGTTCACCGGCGATCCCATCGATGAGGCCTGGATTCGTGGTGAGGCCTCTGGATATCCGGAGGTCCTGGCGGTTTCGGAGGCAGACGGTACATATGCATTGCATGGCCTGGTTCCCGGAATTGAGTATGAGATTCAGGCGTTGAAGCCCGGCGAGTATTCGCCTAGTGAGTTTGTTCAAATCACAGGACCCGGTGTGGCCAACTTCGGTCTGGGTGTCGCTGTTGCCGGTCCGGCGCCGCTGCTTTATGACTGGACCGTGGATGAAGGTGGGAGCGTAGTGGACAGTCTTGGGCTCGACAACTCGCCTGGAAATATCCCCCTGTCATACGAGATCGCCGTGGACTATACAGCTCATTCAGCCCTGAGCGAAATGCCCGACTGGCTGAATGTGGACCCCCAGACCGGCGCGATTCCTGTCGGGGATGCGGTTACGATTGAGTTGACCGCTGATTCTTCGGAACTGATGGCTTCGGAAGAAGAGCCCTATCTCGCCATCATCCGTCTGATCAGTAATGATGTGGACGGTGAAGACTTCCTGATTCCCGTGAGCTTGATTGTGACGCCCAGCCCCATCCTATATGTGCATAGCGTGCGCGTTGAGGGAGGGGATGGTGACATGTATCCCGAGCCGGGCGAAACGGTGGATATGGACATTCTGCTGGGCAATACGGGCAGCCTCCCTGCGCTTGGATTACTGGGAGATGTGACCTATACCGGCGGATCCGCCACCATTGTCACTCTTTCCGCAGCCGTATGGGATTATGTGCTTTCCGGCGAAGTGAAAAATTCTCTTCCCCCCTTCGCGCAGATTGCGATCGATCCCGCATTGGTCGAGGGCGATGTGTTGCCGTTCTCTCTCGAAGTCACCGATATGGATGCACGGGTTTCCACCCTGACATTTGCGGTGACGGTGACCGTGCGCTACGCCATTTCCGGTACGGTCACAGACCTGGATACCACCGACCCTGTGGAAGGCGCCGTTGTGAAGGCCGTTACCGATGAGGTTACGGTCCAGACGCTGACGGATGCCGCCGGCGAGTACAGCATTTTCGGATTAACCAACAACGCGTACGAAGTGTACGTCCTGCCGCCCGCGCCGTACGGGGCTCCGCCTTCAACCAATGTGACGATTGCCTCAGCCGACGAGGAGAACGTCGATTTTGAGGTGGCCGCATGGGGCGTTTCGGCCTCGCCGACCTCCATCGTCGTCAATTTGAAGGAGGGCGTGGAAACCAATGTGGCGCTCACGATTCAAAACGATGGGCCGTACGACGGTTTTGTTGAGATCGGAATTGAACTCGTAGAGGGTATTCCCCACGAAAAGATTGGCGAGCTGAACCTGCCGGATGTGGATTGGGCATCGCTGCCAACCGACGCGTATGCCGCCCAGGAAATGCTGGTCCGATTCGAAGAGGGTTCAGCCATTCAGGCGCAAGAGAGCGCCCTGACCGCGGTCGGCGCGCAGGTGATACAGCGCTATAGCGGAGTTCCGGCGGCCCACATTCGGGTGCCTGGCAATTTGTCGATGCAATCTGTTGCCGGCACACTGACAGCGGATGCGAGCATCCGGTACGTGGAGCCGAACTATTTGCAGGAAGCATTTGGCGCACCCAACGATCCCTTCTTCCCTCAGATGTACGGAATGGAGAACGTGCGTCAAACCGGCGGAACCTTAGGTGCGGACATTCGGGCACTCGAGGCCTGGGAAACCACGGTGGGCAATAGCGATGTGGTCATTGCTGTGATGGATACCGGCGTCAAACTCGACCATGTCGACTTAGTGGCGAATCTGGTTCAGGGATATGATTTTGGTGCCGATCCTCCTGACGATGATCCATCTCCCGATTACCCGATCGAAGGAGCCGCGCACGGGACCCTCGTATCGGGTACAGTTGGCGCGAGCGGTGACAATGGGGTTGGTGTGACGGGCGTAAACTGGGATTCCAAGATCATGCCGCTGAAGGTCACGAGGATTGGGGTCAACGAGCTTGGACTTGAGGTGGTTGAATGGCCGCTTTCTGCCACGCTGGCCGCATTGGAATATGCCGTGACCAACGGAGTGAAGATCAGTAACCACAGTTACGGCGACAGCTATTTCAGTGGCGTGACCTATGAAATGATCAGATTTGCAATGAGCAATGATCATCTGTTCGTCGCGGCCGCAGGGAACGATGGAGGGAACAACGACACGGTTCCGATGTACCCGGCATCGTACAATCTCGACAACATTATTTCAGTCGCAGCTACAGACCATGATGATGTTCTGGCAGGGACCTCCAACTACGGAGAGGAAACTGTGGATATTGCCGCGCCGGGCGTGGATATTCTGAGTACCAGTGTTGATCTGAATGCGATTGTGGATACCTATGAGATAATGAGTGATCAATATACATCCATGGCATCACCCCATGTCGCCGGTGTAGCGGGCCTGCTGCATTCCATCGCGCCGTGGGCCACGTATGCCATGTTGCGCGACGCGATCATGATGGGCGCACGCCCGGATCCCGTCTTGGATGGCGTGGTCAATTCTGGAGGCCATTTGGACGCAGCGGGAGCCATCGAACGCATCAAGGCCTTCTGGTTGCAACTGGATGTCATGAAGGAAAATATTGCGTCTATGGACAGTCTTCCCGTCAATGTCACCATTAATGTGGATGGGCAGTTGCCCGCCGGTACCTATGTGGCCCACATCGTCGTTCGCGGGGGTGCCAATGAACTGGTGATTCCCGTGACGGTTAATGTGTCGCCGGCCCCGTTCCCGGTGATCGCCTCGATCGACATTGATGACAGTATGGGCGATGGCGACGGCTTTGCCGACCCCGGTGAAACCGTGGATTTGTTTTTCAATCTGTTCAACGACGGATCGGCCCTCTATATGAGCCCAACCGGTACGCTGAGCAGCAGTACACCGGGCGTTGTCATTTCACAGGACCAAGCTACTTGGCCGGGCATTCCGAGTGGGGACCAGCAGGTGAACTCGACGGGATTCCGCGTCACCATGCCGAATGTCGCAGGAGATGTGGATTTCATGCTCCATATGACACATCCAGTGTATGGACCTTGGGATTTGCCAATATCCATTCCGGTTGCCGTACGATTTACGATTTCTGGACGTGTTTTCGATGCGCAGACGATGACTGGCCTGGAAGGCCTGCCTGTCGAATTCTGGGGAGCGGCCAGCGGTCAGGTTCTTACCGAAAGCGACGGCGTCTATCGTCTCGATGGGTTAGAAGATGGGACCTATCGTTTCCGCGTGTTGGGCGAAACCCACGAAAAATCTGCGACGGTTACTCAGATCATCGCGGGTGGCGATCAAACCACGGACTTCTCTCTGCGCCAGCCGGACATCAGCTTCGGTACCACCCAATTAGTTTGTAACACTGAAATGGTTTGTAGCAATCAATGGGTCCCTGCCACTCAGTTGGTCTTTGCCGCTCAGACGGGACAGGATCAGGATCTGGAATTGCTTCTGACCAATTCCTCTATGGATGCGTTTGAGTTCGATTTTATGAGCGCGACACCGCGCCGGATCGCATTGATTTCCGATGAGAATGCGTTGTCTCCAATCCAGTCGGTTCTGGAGCAGATGGGCTGGACGGTGACCATGTGGTCCAACAATCTGGTCATGGTGGAAGGTGTGCAGACCGGGCTCTATTCATCGGATGAAGAAGTGGTCATCCCGCAGGATCTCGTGGTGCTGGACCTGGGTGGAACCGTTGGCACGGGCCGCTTGCTGTCGGCCGCTGAAGAAACGCTGATGAACCGGTACCTGAATAACGCCGGCAAACTGATTGTGGTCGGCGCCAATGTGCTGTCTCGTCCGGATGACCGCCGGATGCGCGATCTGGTTGGCGCAGACTCGCTGGACCGTGCGGCATCGGAAGAGGATGAGGCTGAGTTGGCCGCGGCGCTGCCCATCGATTCTTCTTGGGTTGAAATTCTGCCTGGCGATCTCGTATCGGTTTCCGCCATGGAGTACGACGAAGCCACGCCCGAGGTCACAGCGGCTCCTACGGTTTACTTTGCAGCGGACGGGGCCTCCAAAATCATGCGGCGCGAGACCGATACGGATGGCGTTGTTCTGCTGTGGGATGGAAATCTGGATGCCGAGGAGTGGCAGGAGCGGGGCATCTGGCAGGATGTCCTGCAGGGACTCGTTGAGAACGAGCTGCTGGAAACAGTATCCTGGCTGAATGCCTCTCCCTCCAGCGCCAGTGTGTCGGATGGCGTATTGCCTGTGACCGTCAAGGCGGAGTCGGATGATTTGACGATAGGGATGCATCAGGCCGTACTGATTATTCGCGGGAATTATCCGGGCGCGGACGTGAAGTCTCTGCCAGTAACCTTTGATGTGGTCCAACCCAGCGTGCGCGTGCAATCGACCACCGGGGTGAAGGACTGGATGGATCAGTTCCTGTCAGGAACAGGCGGAGACGATGCCTGTCTCTTCCAGCTGGTGTATGCCGGGCCTGACGGGGTAATCGATCCGCCCATGGCGGATGGCGATGTGACCGGTGACGATGTCGCGCTGTCCACGTTCCCGTTCAATAAGCCGTATGGCCGGATCGGCGCTGGCTATGAATGGATGCCGGATCTCGGACTTTTTGATGAGCTCTTCGGTCATGATTTCATGGAAACCACCGCGATGCGGGATGTGTATGTGCGGGCATGGGATGCTTCGGTCTTTGAAGATGCTGTGGCGTTTGGTGATTCCGCTTTGTACGGTCTCGATCTGTCCGCATATGAAACCCATGATTTCGGAACATGGGTGGTTGATCAGGTGCTGGGATATCCGGGTCCGTTCAGTTCCCTGAAGGACAGCAACGGCGATTCGATCCCGGATGGCTATTATGTTCTGAATGGAATGGATCCGCGCACGCCGATCGCGCCGCTGGAGGCCGGGTGGACGTTTGATGAGGCCGCAGGGGCCTATGGCACCGAAAGCAATCAATTCCGGTTCCCGACACGCCTGTTCTACTCGGATCCGTTTGTCGTTGTTCTGGATCGCCAAAACAACCGGGTCTCTGTCTGGGACAGCGAGACGCTGACCCATGTCCTGAACTATGGTACGGGCGGACCCGCTGCCGGACAATTTGCAACCCCGTACGGTTTGGGCAAGGCTCCCGGAGCGGATCGTTTTGCGGTTGCGGATTCTGCGAATCATCGTATTCAGGTGTTCTCCTTTAACCCGACCACTGGAGCGATTGCGTTCGAACAGGAATTTGGCTCAGCTGGGACAGGTGCCGGACAGTTCAACAATCCGCGTGACGTCGCGATTGGGCCTTTGGGTCGCTTCTATGTGACGGACACAGATAACCATCGCGTCCAGGTCTTTGATGCAAGCGGGAATGCCTTGTTCAGCTTTGGAGCCTTTGGCACAGCGAACGGGCAGATGAAGTCACCCCAGGGCATCGCGGTGGATGCCGACGGAATCATTTATGTGGCCGATACGGACAATGATCGCATCCAGGGCTTTACGGGTGGCGGTTCCTTCCTCTGGAAAACCGGAACATCCGGTACCGCACTGGGGCAGTTCGACAAACCCATGAGCATTCAAATCGGCCTGGGACAGGCTCTCTATGTGACAGACACGTCCAACCACAGAATCCAGATATTGAATCCGCTTAGAGTGCCCGTGGGCAGCATGGGGCAGCAGGGCAGCGGTGATGAAGGGGATGTCAGCTTCCCGCACGATGCGGCGCCCTCATTGGACTCAACGGCCATATTTGTGGCGGACACATGGAATCATCGCCTCCTGAAACTGAATGCGGTGTACGATGCAGACGGCGACGGAATGGACGACCTGTGGGAGTTGCTCAACGGGCTGGACCCGACGGATCCGTTGGATGGTATGATCGACAGCGATGGCGACGGCATCCTCAACATTGGTGAATACCGCCTTCTTACCCATCCGCAGGTTGCAGATACAGACGGCGATGGATGGACCGATGGACAGGAAGTGGCCGAGGGAACCGACCCAACCGATCCTCTGGACTTCCCGGACCTCGTGCAGCTGGTGTCCCCGGACCCGTTCTCTGTCGGATGGACCGGATTGGCCGGCGAGGTGTATGCCGTGCAGTCCTCCTCCAATTTACCCTCCCATATATGGATGACTGTGCCCGGATCGGTTTCTACGGCATCTGTGAACGGTCTGATCGTATTTACCAACATGATGGATGAGCAGAAGTTGTTCTTCCGTCCGGTACGGATTCCATGAGCAGAGGGGAATATGTAGTATGTTTGGATTGCGCTTTGAACGGTTGGATATTGGAAAAGCAGGAAGTAGGATAACGGATATGTTCGGAACTCAACTGATTTTGTTGAACTCAGGCACTCGCCTGTGTCGTAGCGCCTGTCGTGCGCTGATTTGGGGTGTCCCTTTTCTTCTCGCGGTTGCATCCCTCTCTGCATCTGCACAGCAGGAACAGCAGGAGGTTTCTGTCACGGAGACGGCTTCGGCCGATCTGCATGCGGAAGACCTTGCCGAACAATGTACTCTTACCCGTGCGAACCTAGTTGCAGTTCGTCGTGCCGCCTATCTTCGCCGTCAGCAATTTGAAGCGACCGATGAATCCGCCCGCGTCCTCGTTCAGGATATGCATGAGTTGAGACGGCAGCTTCGGGACAAAAAAAAGCAGTTGGAGGCGCTGGCGGCTGCGGATGAGGAATGGGCGGACTTGCATCAGCAAGAATCGGATTTGTTTGAGGAGTTGCAGCGTGTAACGGCGCTGAACAACGAAGCGGCTCAGGATCAGGATTTGTCGGAATCAGAGGAGAATTTCCATGAATAAAATGAAGGCTGTTTTTTGCCAGGAGCATACGATGAAAAATAAACAGACACGATTCGGCGTTGCTGCACTTTGCCTCGGGGTGATGACCCTGATGACTCTGACGACCCCTCAATTCACGATGGCCCAGGACCCGGTCTCGCTTGCAGTTAACGTGATCACTCCAGGGGGGGGGCAGGGGCTGGAGGGTGTGGGTACGGGAACAGTTGTCTTAACTCCTCCAGGAGGCAGTTATTTAACAGGGGACCTTGTTACCATCACCGTGGCGCCGGCCGTCGGCTCATTCGTATGCGAGTGGGGGGGGGATATCCCCGAATGGCTTGGCGATGCGCCGCACGGTCAACTGAGCATACAAATTACTATGGATGGGGATAAGGACATTAGCATTCTTTTCAGCCGCGAATATTATACGGGAGAAGGCGTTGGCGATGTCGATTTTGATGGTCTGCCTGACAAATGGGAATACAAGTATGGCCTCGATTTTAAAGATGCCACTGGCGATAATGGAAGTACGGGGAATCCATCCGGGGACAAAATGCCGGGCGGATGGGATGCTGCTTCAATGAACCAGTTTGCTCCGGGAGCCTATCCTGCGGTCATAGGCGGCCTGAATGCCGATTGGCCCTATCTATTTCCTGCCACGGGCCTGCGTCCGGAGAACTATTATCTTGGCGACATCGCTTTTGATAACTGGTTTCAGGCTCGAGGATTCGATGGCTGGTATGGCCTGAACCCTCTGACCGGTATCAATGACGATCCGGACACCGACCCCCAAGATCTCAGCACCGCGGGCGATGGGATATCCGATGGCTGGAAGTATTATTTCTATGGCAGTCTAGTCAATGTTCCCACCCCTCCTTTTGAGGGCGTCGCCCTCGATCTGGCGTCGTTTGATCCGTCCGTGAGCTGGGATCTTCCCGTGCTTCCCATTCCCGCCACCAATATGCTTGCCGTTTTTGGGGATGAACTGAAAGTCACTCCATCGGGTGATCTCGATGCGGATTGCGCCGGCCTGCTGGATGAATTCACCGCCGGGACCGACCCCTTCCATTGGGACACGGATGCCGATGCTATTTCCGATGGATATGAAATCCAGATGGAGCTTAATCCGATTGATCCCGGGGACGCTACTGAGAATCCCTCCAGCGATTACATGGCCTTTACCGATGATGGCGCAGGCGTTGTCCGCCGCCACAAGCAGGTGTATGATGATCTGGGCTTTGACCCGCGGACCGCGTGGGGTTCAGAATATCTGTCGCGTGGAACATCCCGGGAACGCTCGAGTCAGGAGAACACCAAACCGTTCAATAACGGTGAGAAGTTTCTCGCTTCTCTTTATTTAAGTGCGGATTGCGGCAGCTTTTTGTCTCCCACGAGTATCGATGAGGACGACGACGGCATGTTTGATGGCTGGGAACTCTATGTGGGATTAGATCCAAGAAACCCGGATGATGCCAACAACGGGAACGGGGATGCCGACGGCCTGAATAACTTCCAGGAATTCAGCGCCTACGACATCAATCTGCTGCGCGGTGCGACCTGGCCGAACGGGCGCACGCACTTTGATATGGCCTGGCTCAACAAGGTGTGGCCCACCGACCCGAACGTAGACGATACCGACGGGGATGGCATCGTGGATGGTGCCGAAGGCGGCTACAAGGACTTGGACGTCGTGGCCGGCGAGGACACGGCCAACGGCCTTGCGGCGCTGAAATATGCCGGTGGCGTGATCAATTGGAACAACAGTTGCTATATCGGCTGCGGATTGAATCCCACCTCCGTGGATACCGATCGTGACGCGTTGCCTGATCATTGGGAAGCGGTCTATCGTTCAACAGAGTACGATATTGCCGATCTGGACGCCCGTAACGGCATGGACGGAACCCACAAAGATGCCACTCAGGATTACGATGCGGACGGGCTTGTGAACTACCAGGAATACCTGACCACGTCTGTACACCACTGGAACTATACGACGTGGGTCCCCGGCCTGCCGCTGGGTGGATACGACCCCATGTCCTTCTTTACCGGCGTTCCCTTTGCGTGGGATTGGAACAATTCTCAGAATTCGGTCGACTTTTTCTACGTCCCGCACGTCAACAACCGGTATACCTCCACCAATCCGCGCATCGAGGATACCGACATGGACGGCATGGACGACTTCTGGGAGATCTACCACGGTCTGAATCCCATGTACGGAACGCTGGATATCCATCAATCCATGGTCTTGGGGGGCACGGTCCTGGCGGGGATTCCGCCGTCCTTTGATATCCGCGTCCTGCCGTACGTGGCCGGATCACCGTTCTCCGATCCAGACCAGGACGGGTTGCCCAATTCATCCGAATCGGTGCAGGCCAATGTGGCGGCTCCGGCGTATTATCATACCAGTCCTTCACCCCTGTGGGTTACCGATACCAGTTACCAGTTGAGCTGGGCAAACCTCTACTACGGGCTGGGTTCACTGCAATTGTACTGGTATTACGGATCGACGAGCGTCTTTCCTCCGCCCAGTTACATGTTCTCGTTCGAATCGGACGAAGGGTTTGACACGGATAGCGACATGCTCGGAGATCGCGCAGAGCTCGTGAGCACACCCACGAGCCCAGGGTCCACGGACCCCCTGAGCATGGAGTCGCCGCCGCGCCGCCGCGCTCTCTATCTGGATGGCGATGCGGCCGCCCGTACCCGGGGCCAATTCCTGCATCCCAACACCGATCTGACTAAGTTTACCATCGAAGCCTGGGTCCGTCCCAGCACCCCGGCCAAGGGCGAGATGCAGGTGATTATGGAGCGCACCATGCATGTCCCCAACGGCAATATCTTGGGAGCCTCGGAAGGCAATCGTCGCAATTTCCGCCTGGGTCTGGATGCGAACGGCCTGCCGTTTGTGGCCTACAACGGTCTGGGATTCGATCCGCTCTATGTTGAAGCCAAGGCGGACGCCCCTTTTGCCTTGGTGGCAGACGAGTGGGTTCACTTGGCAGGAACGTATAACGGAACGAATTTATATCTGTATATTAATGGTGAGATGCGTGGCCATACAACCAGCGCGGAACGTCCTGCCAACGGCTGGTATACCGGTAATCCAGCTTATGTCTTTTCCTCGCCGATCACTCTCGGTGCACAAGAAAACAATCCGGATGGCTGGGTGTCGGGAACGCCCATTCTCGTCGGGTATTATGCGGGTACCGTCCTGACTCAGCCGGACCTCTCGAATTATTTTGAAGGGTGGTTAGATGAAGTGCGAATCTGGAACGGGGCAAAAACATCGGCTCAGATCGTGGCAGATCGCCTGCAGAAGTTGGACATTTCCGATGTCGTGGCCTCGCGCGAAGCTGCGGCTACCACGGTAGGTACGCCCGAACTCATGTATCTATACAATTTCAACAACCTCCTGGACCCACTGCTGGAAGGGGTGGCTCCGGCTGGATTCCAGTTGCTGAACGGTCGCCCGGATGACGGGTCTTATCCCAATGTACCCTGGTGGGGAACCGCCGCGGATCGCTCCACGGAATACACAGACTATCTGTATGTGCCTTGGATTGCCAATGTCGCGGCGCGCTTCCCTCTGGATCCGCCCGCCGATTCGCCATATAGTGTACAAATGGCTCCCGTGGAGTACAGCTCTGTCACGACGAATATTACCACGACCACCAATCTGGTGTCGGGCGATGTGACGACGACCACCAATGTCACCACCAACGTGACCAGCGAGATTGAGATGTTGCGCAGTTATCCCAATACGGCGAATCCCTACAATTTCGGATATTATCATGGTCCGACGGCCTCGACCGAAAATCATCCAGACTACTTGAATCTGGCTCACTTGGTCTTCAGCACACGCGATTCTTCGCTCTTTAATGATCTGCTGCCGCTGCGCAATGCACGGGTGGATGCGGATGTGGAACTGTGGGATGGTGCCGGCACCGGTCTGGAGCCGTTTGACTCCAATGAAGACGGCATTCCGGATTGGTGGTATCTGCAGAACGGATATGATCCCTTGGGCGATTCCATTGCCTCCTTGGACCCCGATGCGGACGGCCTGAGTAATTTCTGGGAATTTCGTATCGGAAGTGACCCGTTCAGCACCTACTCTCTGGACTTTAGGGTGTCCGACGCCAACTTTGACTCCGATGGGGATACCCTTTCCAATCTGGACGAAGTCAAAATATGGGGAACGCATCCCGATAATCCGGATACGGACGACGACACCATTCGGGATGACGAAGAGGTCAAAAACAGCACCTCGGCCCTGTATTCCAGAAGCCCGCTGGTGCCCCGGAGCATGGTGATGGATGGGATTCCTGTAGCCGTGCCGGAACCGCGGCGCATGGTCGCGGGTGTGATGGGCCCGCAGCGCTTCCAGGCGCTGGATCGCTGGTATCTTGCAGCGCGGGTTCGTCCAGATGCTGGACAGACCGGTTCCCTCATCCGCCGCAATGTCAGCAGCGGTGAAATCCACTTTGAACTGGGATTAGCCAACAATATCCCCTTTGTACGGTTCGAGAATCTAAGCGGGACCATCTTTACGGCCAGTGGAACAGCCCCATTGCCTACGGATGAATTCTCTACTGTGCTCGCCCACTGGAGCCCGACCAACAATGTGCTGAGCTTGTTGGTTGATGACTGTGTCGTGGGATCCGAGCAAGTGGTTTCCCCCTGTATTAAGGGAGTAGGCGAAACCGTTATCGGAGATGGAATCACAGGCTATATCGATGATGTATTCATTGGGCGCAATTTGATTGGTGACGGACTCCTTTCGCCCGATTACGTCCTGATGATTGATGTCTCGGTAAGCATGTTAGTTGAAAACCGGATGGATGAGGCCAAGGCGGCCGCATTGGTTGCGATTGAGGGAATGCCAAGCGGCGCGTCAATGGCAATTGTCTCTTTTAATGCCACTGTCCAACAAGTCCAGGAATTCACTACGGATAAGAGCCTGCTGACGACGATGGTCAATGGCCTGACCCCTGGCGGACTCACCAGTTATAGCGCTCCGGTCACGCAGATGATTGAGCTGATCACAGATCGCACCTCTCTGGGTGGATATGTGGGAATCCTGATCTCGGATGGTCTGCCCAACTCGGGGGTGCCGTCTGATGCGGATCTCGCAGAAGTTGTAACTCTGGGTGCTAAAATCAATACGGTTGGATTTGGCTCATCGATTCTCGCGGGCAGCACTTATGAGTTGGAAAATATTGCCACCAAGACCGGCGGTACATTCTTCCCGGCTCCGTCTGGCGATGAACTGACCTTGATTCTTTCTGCACTGGTCACCGGCGAGGCTTCCGAGGATTACGGCTTCTATCCGTTTGATGATGGTGGCATTTACGCGGAAGACTACACCCAGCTGCTGGATTGGGACTATGCTCTGCTCGGCGTGACGTTCGATGAGACCGTTTTTTCGACCCTCATCACGCCTTTCAATTACTCATTCGTGGATTCGGATGAGGAAATGCCACAGTGGTGGATTGACTGGTTCCTGGCCAACAGCGATGAGAAGCTGGCCACCGATGACCCCGATGGCGACGGTCTCAACAACCTGAACGAATGGCGCATTTCATATTTGAGCCAAGCGCTCGGTATCCCGGCGATAAGCCCGATGCAATACGACAGCAATGGCGATGGCACGAGTGACGGTAATGAGGATCCAGACAGTGACACCCTGATCAGTCGGGATGAGCAGTCTTATCACACGAGCCGGGTGGATCGCCTGGATACCGATGATGATGGCTTGAATGACAATCAGGAATTGAGGGGCGCAACAGATCCGTCCTATTCCATGATGCCTTTTGAAGTGAAGGCCCTTCGATTTGGCGTGACGAACGGGGCAGGTGAGGTCCTTGTGCAGGACCGAGTGCGTGGTGTGGACACCGAGCAACTTGACGCGGAAGAATGGACCGTTGAATGTTATGCTCTGCCAGAAGTCATTCCTCCTGTCGGCGTCGATCAGCCCCTGATTCAGCGGCGGTTGCGTTGCAGTGACTGGATCAACTATGAAGTGGGCATTCGCAACGATGGAAGTGATCAAATCATTCCATATGTGAAGTACAATCACTTCAATGATGGAAATATCGAGGAACTGACATCCCAGGTGGCGCTGCCACTGAATGAATGGACGCACCTAGCAGGGCGGTTATCCGATGGGCAGCTGAGCCTGTTTGTCAACGGCGAAGAAATCAAATCGATTACAACCGGTTATAATCCCGCGCAGGGACCGGGAGACACTCATTTTGGCGGCGATGGTCTCAGCGCGAATGGCTTTGTAGGCCGTTTGAAGGATATCCGTATCTGGAAGATTGGACGAGACAACGCGGATATCAAGGACTTCCGCAATCGTGGCCTAGTCTTTGATGCACGGGCTGCCGATCCGGGACTCTTGCGCGTGAGCGGAGATGTGGGGCATCTGCGCGAGGTGGCGGAACCGGGCACGGCACGCGACCAGTTAACCGAGTGGACCTTGGAATGCTGGGTCCGTACCTCCGACACCGATGGCACCATTATTTCGCGTGTGAACGGGGGGGATGTCATAGAGGATACGGATGACTTCAATTACGCCATCCGGGTGGGCCAGGACGGACGCTTGGTCGGCCAGTTTGCAATCCAATGGTTCTGTTCAGATACCGATACAAACGGGGTCGTGACGATCGGGGATCTGATAATCAACACCACGGTGAATACCTTGGTTTCGGCGATGCCGATCAACGACGGGGAATGGCATCATGTCGCCTACACTTGTGATGACCAGAACGCTGTCTTGTATATCGACGGTGAACTGGCTGCAATCCAGGACGGATTCCTGGTGCCGGCGTCAATTTGTTCCACCGCCCTGAATTTGGATAAGCGTATTCTGGACGGGCCGGTTGAAATCGGCCGGAATCTCGAAGGTGACATTGATGAAGTCCGGATTTGGAGGCGTGCGTTGACGCCAGACGAACTCATTTCTGTGATGAGTCAGAATTTCTTCGGGAATGAACTCGGACTGGTGACCTACTTCAACTTTGACTTCCAGCGGGGAACGCATGCAGAGGATCGGGCCGCGGTGCGCAATCCGGATGTGGAATATGGAACCTATATCCCCAGCGCAGTGCGCGTGGGGACATCGGAGCAGGCTCCGATTGCAAACTTCTACCCCCTCCGCGTATATGCATTCACCTCACTGCTGGGCTACTTCCCGGCAGATGATGGCGGAGCCACCTTGGAGAATCTGCTGTATCAGAACAATTGGGATTACGCGGGGCAACTTCTGGGCGATGTGTCCTTTGAGGTGTTACCTGACAATTTCAAGCCATATCTCGACGACAGCGATGGCGATGGCCTGCCGGACTCGTGGGAAACCTTGGTTGGGCTGAACCCCGGCAGTGACCGCGATGAGAATGGTGCCTATGGCGATCCTGACAACGACGGATTGAACAACTGGGCCGAATGGCTGGCAGGAACGAATCCTCTTGAGTACGATACCGATGGCGATGGAGTGGGCGACTATGACTCGAGTGTCGGCGGTGCCTCCTTCGGATCGCTCTTCATGGATGGCGATAAGATTCCCGATGTGTGGGAATCGCTCTATCCCTCCGCGCTGAGTCCGTTGCGCTACGATGCGGAACTGGACCCGGATGGCGACGGATGGAACAACCTCTCGGAATATCTGGGCTCAGGCTTCAGTATGATGAGTGATGGTGCTACGACGACAGAAACCGCTATTGCTGTAGCTCCAACTAGTCCAGACAGTTCAGCCTCCTATCCTGTCCCTTCCATCACCTTCACCTTCTTGGGCAAGTCTACGGCCAACTTGGCAGATGCCCCGCTAACGGTCTGGGCATTCTCCGATGCCGCAATGGGCCGACCGGACGCCCAGACGGTGATTCCGCTCTCCAGTGCCTTTGCCAACGGGCTATCGGCCACGGTGGAGCTCTGGGACACCGGACACCTTCGCCAGGGTGACAACATCTTCATGGCGTTTATTGATACAGACGGCAGTGGTCAATGGAATGCAGGCGAATGGGTCGGCTTCGGCGAGAACATCACGGATAATATCCAATGGGGTTCGGCCGAGATCCGAATTGAGCTGACCGACACGCCGGCGGGCTATATCCGGTTCTCATGGGAACAGGAC
>Ga0207996_1000642_pt1 | contig 29612 bp, 26 predicted proteins | sample AntAceMetag02UKG_FD_184773 | JGI IMG/M metagenome (GOLD analysis project Ga0207996, IMG submission 184773) | Saline lake microbial communities from Ace Lake, Antarctica - Antarctic Ace Lake Metagenome 02UKG (SPAdes) (version 2) | ecosystem: Environmental > Aquatic > Non-marine Saline and...
CGGGCAATTTCTTTTTTAGTCTTGCGATTGAGTCGGTGCCAGTGTGGATATTGATTTTTAAGTTGTTTTCGTACGCTGAGCTTGATATTCTTATGATGCATGAAAGCCTCCGTTTTGATTGAATTTTCTTTGGTCAGAAGTTTCAACTATTATAGAGGCTTTCGTACTTTATGTCATTGTTTTTACTCAGTGATGTTCAATTCTTTGCAACACCTTTTAATAGCAATCATTAAAAAATCACGTCTTTTTTTGATTTTTTTCTCATAATAATTCATATCATATATATTCGTTTTCTACATTTTATGTCAAAAACATTTTCCAGTCTTTATTTTTTTGGTCGTCCTTTCAGCCCTCTATACAGTGCAATAATGAAAGCAAGAGAGGCTCTTTATCTCAAGGGGATTAAGAGAAGCTACAAACTCAATGTACCCGTTATATCCGTCGGTAACCTCACCATGGGAGGAACTGGTAAAACACCTGTGGTTGCGATGCTTGCCTCACTCCTTTTAGAAAGAGGTTTTAAACCAGCTATTATTTCCAGAGGATATGGTGGTGCTGCTGATAAGAAGGTAAACGTGGTATCCGATGGCAATGAAATATTTATGGATGCCAAAGCGGCAGGTGATGAACCCTGTTTTCTGGCAGCCAGTCTTTCAGGCGTACCGGTGCTTACTGGTATTGTAAGGATCCTTCCGTGCCGCCACGCAATCGAAAAACTTGGCTGTAATGTCTTGATTCTTGACGACGGTTTTCAACATATGTCAGTACAGCGCGACCTTGATCTTGTTCTTTTCAGTGCCGCTAAGCTCGCAGGAAACAGCAGAGTGTTTCCAGGCGGTGATCTTCGCGAACCCGTTACCGCCCTTAAACGAGCCCATGCATTTGTACTCACCGGAATGACCGAAGAGCTCAAAGAACGTGCTAAACAATTTGCACAGCTCTTAGAGGATCGTTTCCCTGAAAAGCCAGTTTTTTTCACTTCTTATCAGGCTGTTGGGGCTCCATCACTGGCCGACGGGAAGATACGGTCCCTATCAACGCTTCCCTCCCCGCTCTATGGCTTTTGCGGAATTGCCCAACCGGAACTCTTCCAGGAAAGTCTCAAAGAAAATGGCATCCTTACTGCTGGATTCATGCCTTTAAAAGACCATCAGCCTTTCACACCTTCTCTTATAAAAAAGATTATACAACAGGCGGAGCAGTGTGAGGCAAAGGGAATAATAACCACAGAAAAAGATCTTGTAAAAATAGAAAAATACAGCTTTAAGCTACCCTGTTTCAGCCTCAAAATGGAAGTGAAAACTGAAGTTGAATTTGGAATTTTTTTCGATAAAACATTCCCGAATACTCTATAAAAATAAATCACAAGCTCACTTATCTTCCTCTCTATTAGTGAACGAGGCCTCACCAAAAAGATGTCAATTTCCACTCAGTTGTGTCATTGAAGACACAGTAGTCACCATATACGTCAAAAAAGACACCAGCACCTATCTACCTGTTTTCCCGTCGAACCAACTCACCACACTCCGCAACCGACGTGTACAACAAGATGGCATGTTTTATGCAACATAAAGTGTTGTAATCAAATGAAACACTTTATTTTATTCACATATAAGGATTTACAATGGCTTCAATTTCACTTAATCCACATCAGCATACATTGAAAAAATCAGTTAGTTGTTATGGAGTTGGGCTTCACTCTGGCGACCCGGTTACCCTTACCATTAGACCAGCCTCTGAGAATTCAGGAATTCGTTTTTTCCGCACCGACCTTGACGACAAAAATGGCATTCCGGCTCATATGGATAAGGTAGTTGATACCAGACTGGCCACGACCATTGCAGACAAGGAAATGTACGTTTCAACAACTGAGCATATAATGGCCGCCCTCCAGGGATACGGCGTTGATAATGCTACCCTTGAACTTGATGGCGCTGAGGTACCTATCATGGATGGTAGTGCAGGCCCCTTTATGCTGCTGCTCAAAAAAGCTGGCCTAAAAAAACAAAAAGCCACGCGCAAAGTCCTTCGCATCACCAAAGAAATTATTTTCACTTCAGGCGACACAGAAATTAAAATTCTCCCCTACGAAGGTTTCAAGATCAGCGGGGAAATCCAATTTGAAGACTCTCTTATCAAAACCCAATCCTATTCCCTTGATCTCACCGCCGAAAATTTTGCCAAAGAAATCTCGCATGCCAGAACATTCGGCTATGTCGAACAGGTTGAAGAACTCTGGGCCAATGGATTGGCTCAAGGTGGAAACCTTGATAACGTCATTGCCATTCACTGGGACAGACAGTCCATTCTCAATGATGGCGGATTACGATTCAGCGACGAATTCATCCGTCACAAAGTTCTCGATCTCATTGGTGACTTAGCTCTTTTGGGTTGCCCTATACTCGGCCACGTAATTGCTACTCGTTGTGGACACACCCAGCATCTTGCCTTTATGAAAGCACTAGTGCAGGCGACAGATTGTTGGGAGATTGTTGAACTTGAAACAAATGGAGACCTGTCTGTTTTCCATCAGGTTGCATCAACTACAAAGGCCATGAGTAAACAGATCATCCCACTTATAGTTCCACAACAACTCAGTTCCGCTAACAGGATTGTAAACGCCCCCTGCTGACGGCAACGATAGCACTCTCTGCACTTTGGCAGGGAGCCCAACCGACCTATAAGAAAATCCTATTCACCGATAATTTTCACCAGCACTCGTTTTTTCCTCCTTCCATCAAATTCTCCGTAAAAAATTTGTTCCCAGGTTCCAAAGTCCAATTGTCCATCAGTTACTGCGACGACAACTTCCCTTCCCATAATCTGACGTTTTAGATGGGCATCAGCATTGTCCTCGTATCCGTTATGCCTGTATTGTTCTACAGGGGCATGTGGCGCCAGTTTTTCAAGCCATACTTCATAGTCATGATGCAAACCTGATTCATCATCGTTGATAAATACGGAGGCCGTGATGTGCATGGCGTTACAGAGTAGCAGTCCATTGGAGATACCACTCTTCTGAAGACATGCCTCCACCTGACTTGTAATATTAATAAACGCCCTTCTGCTTGGTGCTTCAAACCAGAACTCTTCACGGTAGTGCTTCATGGTCAATCTCCTTTGTTTTATTATTCAATCACATTTTCCGGTGAACGCTAACAAGTTCCCGCATCCTCACACCATTTCAGTGAAATCATAAAAAAAAGGCCTGACAGAATCACTTCTGTCAGGCCTTTTTTGATTATATATCCTGAGGACCCTAGGAGAGCTATCGCACCTCAACCCCATTAGCCTGAAGAGCCGTTTTCACCTCAGCGATGGGTACTTCCCTACGATGAAAGATCCCTGCCGCAAGAGCAGCTTCAGCATCAGTCTCCTTAAAGACATCGACAAAATGAGCAGCAGACCCGGCCCCTGAGGACGCGATAACCGGTATACTCACCACATTTTTAACATGGTTAATCAGTTCAAAATCAAACCCGCTGTTGGTGCCATCCTTATCAATACAGTTTAAAAGAATTTCCCCGGCTCCAAGAGCTTCACAACTGGCAGCAAGCTGTACCGCATCCAAATCACGTCCTTCCCGCCCACCTCTCACCGTACATTGATACCAGCAATACTCCTCACCATTTGGACCGGGAACAGTAGTTTTGATGGTATTATGTTTGGTGTCTTCAGGTTTTTTCACATAGACACGCCTAGGGTCAACGGAGATAACCACAGCCTGGGCCCCATAAACATATGAAATCTGCTCAATGGAACTTCTGCCGGTTTTCATCCCAGTTTTCAGGTATTCTTCAGCTGTGTAACAGGCGTCGGAACCAATAGAGATTTTATCGGCACCGGATCGGAAATATTCAGACGCGACATCAAGTGAAGTGTATTCCTTACCATTAGAATCAGTAAATTCACGAATACCACCACCAATGGTAAGAGGTACAAAGACATTTTCGGAAGTCCTTTGCAAAACTTCGAGCATAGGTTGGTCTTCCATGGGAAAATCTCTAAACCCTGTGATATTTAAGAACGTTATCTCGTCAGCACCTTCTTCGTAGTATCGTCGTGCAAGTTCCACAGGTTTCCCCAGATTTCTCACCTCTCCCTTGTCACGAACATCATACTGATCGCCTTTGGTAACAACCAGATCTCCGTTATCATTGGTTCGGACATCAAGACAGGCAATGACGCGTTTTGCCATCCTGGTCTCCTGGTAAGTATCGGGAGCCTGCCTGGTTGAAATATTTATGCTGTCAGTATTTCCTGATTGAAGATAATTTCCAAGAATATTCAAGCCAGCAGCACCACTTTTTTCGGGATGAAACTGAAATGCAGTTACGTTCCCCTTCTGGATACCACTTACAAACTCTTCACCATAGTTCGTTGTGGTGAGCAGCCACTCTTTATCCATCTCTTCAAGAGTTGCCCGGTAGGAATGGACAAAATAGAGCTTTTCATCCTTATATCCGGCAAACAAAGGTGATTGCTTATGCAGGTTTACGCCATTCCAGCCAATTTGGGGAACAGAAAGACTGCTTTCAACAAAGCGTTTCACCTGTCCTTTTAATATGGATAGCCCGGCAACTCCCGGTGATTCTTCGCTCCCCTCAAACATGGCCTGAAGGGCCACACAAATCCCAAGAACAGGCTTATCGGACTTCATTCGTTCTATAAGGGGCTCAACAAAACCATCCCGGCGAAGACGATCCATGACCGAACCATAGCTTCCCACACCGGGGAAAATTAATCGTTCTGCATTGAGGATATCGGCAGGACTTTTAACATCCTGTACAGTATAACCGAGTTTTCTAATAGCATTCCTGACGCTTCGGACATTGCCGGCGCCGTAATCAAGTAAAGTTATCATTTTTATATTTATGCTAATGGCTGATAGTATTTTCCGTTGGCACAGCCGCGACAGAGATTCTTTCCATCCTGCTCGACATCGCGACAATCCTGGACCCAGTCACCGCAACTTTCGCATTGAATGCGTTTAAGCGGTCGTCCCGGCATATCCTCTTTCGGAATATCCACATGGACCTCGTCCACGGTGAACAATTTTTCTTCTGGCATGACGCGATAGGCGCCAAGTTGCCTCTGGTATTTGTTTACAATTTCAGGACAATATTTTTTTGAAAGCTCACGTGACTCTTCCCGGGCAACAATACGAACAGCCTTACCGGTATCAAGATTCACGAAGGTGGCAGCCATAACACCATAATCTATCCAGCGCATGGAACGTTTCCCGAGACTGCAACCTGTCACCGATTGAATGGCATCCGTTGCACAGCGGTCAATTTCCACCAGCACGTAAAGCTTTTTACGATCAAGCCCTCTTGGATCCTGTATTTCAATAGCCTCCAAACCCAACATGGACATTCTCACACCAATAACCTGCCCAGCACAGATATGGCCATGAACTTTGGTAGATCGTTCCAGCAGGACATCAAATGATTCCATCATTGTTCTCCAGAATAATTAAGCTACATACTTTATCAATTAATTTACAATACTCAGCCGCCTATGCAGTGTCAACAGGCACTAGAACTCAAACCCTTTTTGAGCTTTAACACCAGATTGATAGGGATGCTTGATCTCTTTCATTTCTGTCACAAGATCAGCACACTCAATCAATTTATCAGAGGCATAGCGTCCGGTAATCACCACATGCTGTTCCCGAGGTTTCTCTCTGAGCGCCAAAAGAACCTCCTCTTCTTCAAGTATTTTATAATGAGGAAGATAGGTCAGTTCATCGAGGATAACCATTGAGTATTTATTGGCTCGAATGACTTCCTTCGCAAAACTCCACGCCTCAAGGGCTACCTGTTTATCCTTTTCAAGGTCATCAGATTTCCAGGTAAAGCCTCGTCCCATCACATGAAAATCAAGTAATGACGAAAAGTTTTTGGCGGCTTCCAGCTCCCCGTATTTCCAGCTCCCTTTAATAAACTGGATAATACATACTCTATGGCCATGTCCAAGAGCCCTGAATGCAAGGCCTAAGGACGCGGTGGTTTTCCCCTTACCGTTTCCGGTAAAGACTGCGACAAGACCTTTGGTTTTGGTATTATTTTGCTTTTCGTGTTCCATGACTGAAACTCCTGTCATACAATTTGGATACTGCCTCAAGATCAGTATCAGCAAAGACCCTGCCAACACAGATCAGTGCAGTTTTTTTGATACCGGCCTCTTCAACCTGTGCTGCAATAGTGTTCAGGTTTCCTAAGAGAATTGTTTCATCATCCCATGTCGCTTTTTCAACTATTGCCACAGGAGTATCCTCAGGATACCCACCGGCTATCAATTCCTGCACCACCTTATCCATCATCGACACGGAAAGAAAAATAAGCATGGTCGTCTGATGACTGGCCAGAAGGCGTAACTTTTCAAACTCGGGGACTGGAGTGCGTCCCTCCTGACGGGTAATGATCACAGTCTGGGCAACTTCAGGGAGAGTCAACTCTGCATTGAGCGATGCTGCTGCACCAAATGCTGAACTCACACCCGGCACAACATAATAGGGAATTTGCAATGCATCGAGTTCCTGCATCTGTTCTTTGATTGCCCCAAAGATAGAAGGATCGCCGGTGTGAAGGCGCACAACATGCTGTCCTTTGTTCCAGGCAGTGGAGAGTATCAGTATAATTTCATCAAGATTCATTCCCTGTGAGTCATAAATATCAGCCGTACAGCCTTCAAGAATCTTTTTATTCACAAGACTCCCTGCATAGACAATACAATCGGCCTCATCAAGCAAGCGCCTTCCCTTTACGGTAATAAGTTCCACATCCCCGGGGCCGGCACCAATTATGGCTATGGGCGCGTTATTATTTTCTCCGTTACTCATCACCTTGCTCCTGTTGTGGTTTGCTGCCTACAATAACTTTTATGGGATTAAAACACTGTTTTTCTTCAAGAGGATACCTGAAACGCTGCACTGTAATTTCACTTATTTCAACTTCAAATCCGAGTCTGTGTAAAATCTCAGGGGCAAGCTCTGCGGTTTTTGCAATAACTGCATTAACCACAACAATTCCTCCAGGAAGAAGTTTATCAGCGCAATATTCAAGAATTGCCTGTAGATTACCGCCGCTCCCTCCAATAAATACCCGGTCGGGTGCTGGCAATTGTTTCAAGGCATCCGGGGCAGCTCCCTTGGTGAGCGACATATTTATGACCCGGAAACGTTTGATATTGTCTTCTATGTTTTTCCATTGTTCCTCTTCTTTCTCAATGGAAAAGATATTACTGTCAGGGCAAAGCCGGGCAACCTCCAATCCAACGGACCCAGAACCTGCACCGACATCCCAGATAACGCCATTTTGAAGCAGGCGCAAAGCGTGAATAGTGGCAGCTCTGACTTCATTCTTTGTAAGCAGGCCACGACTGTGACAGATCTCTTTTTCCTGTAGCCCAAACACTGGAAACATTTTTTCCTGCTTCAACACCTCGGGGTTCAGTATAATCATGACGTTGGGCTCAGAAAAAGTCCCTGCGACTATTTCAGACAAGTCGCCACTCACCAGCCGCTCCGACGGAAACCCAAGACTCTCTCCAACATGGCAGACAACGCTACCCGTAATGTCCCTATCAGTTTGCAGCAGTATGCTCTCGGCAATGGCATTTGGGCTGTTCACAGGATCTGTTAAGAGAAAAACCTTAGGGTATTTCAGCACTCTTGAGGCAGTGTCTTTATTGCTGCGCCCATGAAGACTGATGAATTTCGCATCATCCCAGGGAAGTTTAAAACGTGCAAAGGCTAGCTGCATCGAGGACAGCGCAGGATGCACTTCTATTAAATATTCGGGAAAAGCTGCAATCAGGCGGCGACCTATTCCGAAAAACAGAGGGTCACCGGATGCCAAGACGACAACATCCCCTTCAGCAAGATATTCCTGCATGCAGGCTATACAATCAGCCAAGGGAACAACGGGAATCAATTTTGGGAGTGGTTCATCCTTGAATTCTTCCCTTACTGTATCATACAATCGTTTTCCAGCCACGACAGCAACGGAGTTATTAAGGGTGGCTCGGATCAGGGAATAGTCCATGCCGCAGTTGTCCAGACCAAAGAGATGAATCCTTGCAGCCATTGTCATTCCCCCTCCGATGTTTTGACAACAACTGTGCTTGTTGCATCGACCAGATAAACAATGACCTCAAGCCCTGAAACCTTCTCTGCATAGAGGCGTGCGGCCTCACAAACCTTACGAATCATATGAGCTTCACCGCGATCAAGCAATCTCCCATAAATTTCACGGGCGGTATTTGATCCATCAAGGGCAGCAATCAGTTCATCACTGCAACCAAGCCCACTTAAAAATCTCAGAGCTGCTTCCACTTCCAGCGCTCCGTTGCGAACATGGGTCTGGGGAATTTGCATCCCTGCCTTCATTACCTTGGCCCACATTGCAGCAAGATGGATTGTGGTGAAAGTATGTTTTGCAGCTTCAAGCAATGAAAAGTGAAGATAATCACCCATCATTGCCTGAGCTTCTTCAGGCAGGCCCAAGATCTCCTGAACCGCTCTTTCCGAGGTTCTGCCAGTGGAAAGTATGATTTCTTTAAGCCCTGCCTCCTTCGCCACATCCATGGAGGTTGCGATGGTTGCTGTCCAGGCATCGGCTGACACTGGGTGAACAATACCCGTTGTACCAAGCACCGAAAGCCCCCCGACTATCCCTAATCGATAGTTCAGGGTCTTCCCGGCAAGTTCCTCACCGTCTGGAATGGAGATAACAATATCCAGACAACAGTCAATCTCCCTGCCGGTTTCCATAAGAGCCTCTGTCACAGCTTCCCGAATCATTTTTTGAGGCACAGGATTAATTGCGGGATTCCCAACATCAACGGCAAGCCCTCTCTTGGTAACTCTACCGACCCCGGTGCCGCCATGAAGGATCAAGTTTTCAGCATTGCCAGAGACTGGTTTTCCATACTGGACAGAGGCATCAATCCTAGCACCATTGGTTACATCGGGATCATCCCCTGCATCTTTTATGACAGACGCCATGGAATCCTGTTTATCTGGACCAGTGAAGTGTGATTGAACAATACTAAACCTGACCCTTGATCCATCTGGAAAAGGTATTTCTACGGTTTGCTGTGCCACACCAGTAAAAAGTAACAAGGCCGCTGCTTTTGAGGCAGCTGCAGCACAGGCACCAGTGGTGTATCCAGATCGCAATTTTTTTTTCATAAAATAGAAAAAGACCGTTCTGCAGGACAGAACAGCCTTCCAATTGACAAGCAGTTTAAAAAACAGGAGAAAGGCAATAGTTCAGTTAATAAAATCCTGAAAGCAGGCCATTGGATAGCACGATTATTCGTCAATTGCAAACATCAATATTGCGATCATCGCCCTTTGAAACTCAGTGAATCGCTTTGAAGTTAAATTCACCTCAGGTAATGTTTATTGTCTGGTGACGGCGTTAGGTGTCACCCCGTAACCCGACAAAAAGCTGCTCAATTTATCAGGTTACTGGATTTTATAATTTCGCCAATTTGTACTGGTTCTTCCCGTTTCTTTTTGCTTCGTACATTGCCCTGTCGGCTTGTTTTATCAGTTGTTCAGATTCATTACCGTGCTCCGGATGAAGAGCAATACCTACACTCGCACTGACCGACAACATATTTCCCTTCCAATGTATCGGCTTGCGCACGGATTGGATAACATTACTTCCAATTTTCCCGACAATAGATTTATCGTTTATTTTGGGCAAAACAATCAAAAATTCATCCCCCCCAAGTCGTGCCACGGTGTCCATCTGCCTAACGCTACACTTGAGCCGCTGAGCAACTTCTTTGAGCACATGATCCCCAGCATCATGTCCATTATTGTCGTTGATTTCTTTAAAACCGTCAAGATCGATAAAAATCACAGCCAATGTATCATTTCCTCGTCGAGCTCTTGCGAGGGCATTCGACAGTCGATCCAGGCAAAGATGCAATGATGGCACGCCCGTTAACGGGTCATGGTGGGCCTCTATCAATTTTTGCGCCATTTGTTCCTGTAAAAGCTGTTGGCGATAGATCATGATAGCCAGGCCGAACAACACGACTAAGCTTCCTACCATGAGAATAGAAAAGTCTCGAACTTCCAACCGCCAAGGTGCCAAAGCTTCGTCTTGATCCAAACCAACCGCGACCAGTAATGGCCATCGTGAGGTGGCACGGTAGCTGATAATGTATGTTGAGTCACCAACCGCGATGGGAGCCTGGATAAATGTGCCCCAATCCTTATTGGGAAGATATTTAGCGAACAGGGAATGGTTGACATGATTCTCGTTACCGAGGTCTATAGAATAGGGGCCACCTGTCACCAATAACTTCCCATCATAACGGTAGTAGGCCACAAAACCATTATTACCGATATCAAGAGCATGGATTTGTTCCTGGAAAAAACCCGGGTTAACAACGGCCAAGGCAACACCCACAAAGACACCGGCGTCATTAACTACAGAACGCGCCATTATCAAGTGCCACAGACCTGTGATCTCGCCATCTGGTGAGACTTCACCTAACAATCGGCCCGGACGGGGGGTACTGATATAAAGTGGTGGCAATGTTCCTTCGCGGGCTTGAATAAAAAATGTTTCATGTTCAATGCTTGAAATCCCAGGTATTTCTTTTCGTGACATAGCAGTAATCTGACCAGTTCTATCCGCAAAAGCCACCTCACGAACTTGAGGGGATTCACTTAATAAAGTTTGCAGAAACAAATTTCTGTTATGACCTTCAGCCCATCCTCCTGGCCTCATAGTGATTGCAATGTTGGTGAGAATAAGATCTACTGCCTGGATCGTCCGATTATTGGCCTCCTCGATGATGCGTACAAGATTCGCAGTGTTCACTTGCACCGAGACAATCGCCCGTTCTCGCCCTTTCAGGAGCTGATGTGTCCATATTCCGACGAAAAGGAGGAATACCACAAAAGCAAGGAACAAGACGCCGTAGCGCCCTCCCAACCATGATACTTTAGGGGTATAAAAATGAGACATAATAGATTAAGCAGATTGACATAAGTATTTCAGATAAATTACGTTTAAATATACTAGAGAGTATATCTAGATTATCATATTGCTTTTAGCATTGAAAATGCTAATTCCATATTAGAACGTATAACTATTTCCCATCAAAAGGTAACATGAAAATTTTATTAAAATTCACGGTTAATGTCTGTGTTTTAATTCTATCTTTAACTGGATCAGCTCTGGCCGGACATTTGGAGAAAATCCAAGCCAACAAAGTTATTCGTGTTTGTCACTGGCCCGCATATTATGGAATTTCTTTTGTTAATCATAAGAGTGGCAAGCTCGTAGGCATTGATATTGGTCTGGCTCACGAATTGGCAAATGACCTTGGTGTCGAGCTCCAATTTGTGAAGACCAGCTTTGCAACCTTCATTGATGACATACAGGCAGACAAATGTGATATCGCAATGTTTGGTGTCGGTGTCACCAAATCTCGTGCCCAGCACCTTGATTTCAGTGAGCCATACCTGAGAAGCGACATCTATGCCATAACCACCAAGACCCATCCGACGATGACGTCATGGAAAGACATGGATAAAGATGGGCACATTCTAGTGGTGCAAAAGGGAACGTTCATGGAGGATGCCGCCATGAACTTCAAACACGCTTCAATTATCTCAGTAGTTAAATTTCAGCAAAGGGAAAAAGAAGTGCAGTCTGGACGTGCAGATGCGTTTCTCACTGATTACCCCTATGGAAAGAAGATCTTGAACACCTATGATTGGGCCAAGCTGCTCGAACCGACGGAATCATTCTACGAAATAAATTACGCTTACGCTATCAACAAGGGAGATGCGGAGTGGCTTGCCCGCATTAATACTTTTGTAAAACTAATTAAGAACGATGGGCGGCTGAAAAAGCACGCTGAAGAGAACGGGCTTTTACCGATTGCATATTTAGATTAGTCAATTCCGGTCATTCTTGAGGGTCTTTATCGCCCTTAAACCGGCTATGTCATCAGATAAGAAAGAGTGGGGCACCTATGATAAGTAGGTCAAGCGTTGAAAGGACCTTATATCATAAAAAGAACTCACCCGGCCTCATAAAAATAGTCTGCAACAAAAACTTCATCTATCTGATCGGCCCGCATATACTTCTCAGCATACTCCCTGTAGAGCCCTGACTTCAACAGCAATTCAAAAAGATCAGGACAGATATGCCCATCATTTCTCATAAAACTCATGATTTTAAGACAGCTGCTGAGGGTCTTGGGTTGTTTATAGGGTCTGTCGGCTGCAGTTAATGCCTCAAAAATATCAGCAACAGCCATGATCCGTTCAGGGATGGACAGCTGATCAGCTGTTAAACTTCGAGGATAGCCACTGCCATCCATTTTTTCATGATGATTACCAGCCCAGTCAGGTACCCTTCTAATTTCCTTAGGAAATGGCAGTGCATTGAGCATCTCAATAGTCTGCACAATATGATCATTAATTTTATAACGCTCTTCCTCGGTGAGGGTCCCTTTCGCTATGGATAAATTATAAAGTTCCCCCTGATTATAGCTGTAATCCGGAACGGGCATGGTTATATGCCAGGGATTATCTCCGTAGGGATTTCCACCATCAAGACGAGTAAAAATATGCTCCCTCCTATCGGCCAGCAGAGTTTCACTTACAGGTAAGGTGATAGGCGTATCCATATCAGTTCTTGATTCTTCATCACTGGACAGTCCCAGGCGATTATCAAAATTACGCTGCCATAGCTGCGCTCCTATCTTTTCCAAACGTACCACCTTCTCAGGTGCCATGTATTCTCCTCCCATATTGCATTCCGCAATATAGGAAAAGTCGTCCTGTAACTCCTGCCTCCGTGTATCTCTATTTTTTTGAAGCTGCAGCTCCTGTTCGGGGCTTTCCAGAAGTCCCCTGTAAAAAGCTATATCGGCATCACGCCAGAGAACCTCAAAACGGGTCCGAACCTCATGGATTCGATTATATATGGTTTCTAGCTTGGTTGCTTTATCAACAACATACTCAGGAGTGGTTACTTTTCCACAGTCATGAAGCCAGGATGCGACAAAAAGTTCATAGTGTTCATCTTCAGAGAGCTCAAAATTTTCAAAGGGTGCATCCGTTGTGGACGAGGCCGCTTCAGCAAGCATAACCGTAATCACTGGAACACGCTGGCAATGCCCTCCGGTATAGGGGGATTTTGTATCAATGGCTCCGGCAATCAAACGAACAAAGGAATCAAAGAGATCCTTTTGGGCCCGGATAAGCCTGTTATTGTCAAGTGCCAGCGCCGCATTTGAGGCAAGTGCTTCAACGTACGAAATCTTATCTTCAGAAAAGTTTATTATCCCGTCAGCAGAGTCTCTGGCATTCACAAGATGAAGGATACCAATTACTTCATCCTGACGATTTAAAAGGGGAATAAGCAGAAGCGAATAACATTCATATCCTTTCTTTTCGTGTAATTCTACGACGGGAAGCGATCCATCTGCAGAGAAATCACTTAAATCATTAATAACTCTGGCATGACCACTTTGAATGACGGCTTCCTCAATGGATTGTATGGCAGAGCCATCCTGGTCAAAGGTTATGGCGGCTAATGGAATGTCATCATTTACAAAACACACATCAGATCGACTATTACATATCAGCACATAAGAAAAACTTTTTTCATTATCACTGACCAAACCGATACCACCTCCATCTGCACCGGCAACGGATTGTGCCTCAGCCACGATCATTTCAAGCACTTTATCCATCTGTTTTTCTGCAGAGAGAGCGCGTGCAATTTCAACAAAACGATTGATAGCAGTCTGCATCACCGTCATACTCGAGGCAAGTTGATCAACCTCACAAATCCGCGATTGAACTGTAAGCGGTGTGGCCAATCTAAAATTTCTTATATTTTCAGCCTGTATGGAAAGCACACGTAAAGGTTCTGCAATGCGACGTGAAAAATAGATTCCGAGGCCCAGTGCTGCAATCACCACTGAAAATAAAATCAAAAAATTGCGTTTCCGGGTTGCCTGAATATTAACCATCAACTCCTCAAACGGTGAAGCTATGGCAATATAGATCCCACTACTCATTTCTTTGTCAATCTGCCTCACATGTCCATACCATTTTTTACCATCAAGCTCTAAAACATGACCTCCATCAATATTTTTTACGATGCACTTTTGATAAAGAACATTGATGGCTCTTTGGGTAAGATCCTGAGCATATAGAGTGCCACGCTGATCCGACATCCTCAACTCCTGAAGTTTTATCAAATCACTCGCATTCGAACTTAAAATCAACCCTCCTTTTCTGTCCAATAACACTATTTCCGTTGACGGGGTCAGTTTTTGTTCTTGAAGAAGAACAGCAAGGGCACTCAGAACTGAGTCAGCCCCAACGACTCCTGTACCATCCCCCAATGAATGGGCCGTTGTAATGCCGATTTGTTGCGTGGTAAAAAGCAGGTACGGTTCGGAGATAGCAGTTTTATTACTTCCTATCGCCTCCTTGTACCACTCTCTCTCCCGAGGATCATAGCCCTTAAACACTTCATTTCTTGTCTCTAAAAGAGTGAGTTCTGAATCAAAATAGATAAACTGTACATGTCTGTTTTTGTCAGCGGCAGATGAAATTGTTTTTATACTATATGCGGCTTGGGCGGGAGCACCTGTGGCCTGACGCATCTGTTCACTGTCTCGTAGTGCCTGCACCATATAAAATGAGCCATCATTGTACCCGACATAAAAAGCCTCCATCCATGGAATAGAGACGAAGGATTGTCTGAAATAGGGCAGCATAACGGACATTTTTCCCGCTCCACCTACACCAAAGTCTTTTAACGTAGAAGACATTGTGACAAAACTTTTTACAGAATCAATAAGAACAGTGAGTTTTTCCTGGGTATTTTTTGAACTGAGTTCAAAAATATTTTCTGTAGCATCGAGAGTTCTCTGTTTCTGGGTTTCATAGGAATACAATGTAATACTCAACCCAAGGGCTATAAGGAGACTGCTAAAAATAATGCCTATAAGAAGTGAAAGATTGCATCGGAATACCTGCTTTGATCTTCCATTGTTGGATGTTTTTTTCTTCATGATCTATTCACTCTGGCGCTATCAAACATGAAATTTCTGTCACCCACTCTACTGCCAGTTCTTTTGCTTCCTGACTCAAGCAAGGCGGCATTTCTTTATCTATAACATGAAAACTGACAGCATACTCCTGCAACAGCGAATCCAGCTTCTGCCACTCCTCCCTGTTACTCACTACCTTTCCTTCACGGGTTTGCCAGCCATTTTTCTCCCAGCCTTTCAACCAATTGGTCGCGCCATCCTTTAAATAGCCTGAACTGGTATAAAGGTGTACAGGGAGACGTCTTTTCAGAGTGCGAAGGGCGTCACATGCAGACTGGATATGAATACGATTGGCAGAAGAATTCTCTATGCCCCCACCGATAACCTTAAAATGGTTTCGATATCTGAAAATAGCGGCCCAGGATCCAAGCTGTACTTTCTGTTTCCAGGTTATACCCATAAAGATATGAATGGCCGTTTCGTCACCCAGGGGAAGTGGGACACGGCCTCTTGCTGCGACAGCAAGAGCATCGGCACGTTCGTTATGGGGATCGTTCGCATGTCCCTTTACCCAGAGCCATTCCACCTCATGGCGTTTCATCTCTTTATCGAGGGCTTCCCAGAGATCGCGGTTCTTAACAGCTTCTTTTTCGGCGGTGAGCCAGTTATTGCTGCGCCAGTTAGTAATCCACTTACTAATACCGTTTTGCACATATTTGGAATCCGTATACAACTGCACTTTACTTGGACACGAAAGCGCCTGCATGGCTTCAAGTGACGCCTGTAACTCCATACGGTTATTTGTGGTTTTCTCAACCTTCCCGGACAACTCTCTTTTTTTGCCTTTTTCGGGCAGGATGACCACTCCCCAGCCACCGGGACCGGGATTAGGACTACAGGAGCCATCGGTATAGATTGTAACCTGGGGCAAAGACATAGGATATGATTCTCTTTTGAGTTTTTAAGACATTAGCAGTATTGTACAAAATTCATAATCATTAGAACAGACAATTATGGCAAAGTTTATGCGGTCCTTGATGAGAGAATAGAAGAGGCGTAGAAAAACAAGATGAATGACAGCTTTACCGAACATAAAGAACCCGATGAAATATTTTCTCCCTTAAATGCAAGACGATACGCTGAATTCTACTCCCTGGAGATGGATAGCTTTACAAAGGATATAGAATTTTACAGTGCTCATTGTAATAAAGGATTATCCGTTCTTGAACTTGGTTGTGGCACAGGCAGAATTAGCAGAGCTCTTGCAGCCTCTGGCTATACCGTCACTGGACTTGATCTCTCCTTAGCAATGCTCAAACACGCCAAAGAGCATTCGGCAAACCCTCCTTCCTATATCTGTATGGATATGAGCAAAATGGCATTAAGGCTAAACTTTGATCACATCCTTATTCCATACAACACTCTCAATCTCCTTAGGGATACCGCCCTTATCATTACATGTTTGCAACAGACACGCCATCACCTAAAACCCTCTGGGTCTCTTCTGCTGCAACTCCATATCCCCGATGCTGAGATGATCTCCAACAAAGGACAAAAGCACTTTCAATTCCAAATGTTCCCTCTTGGGCACAGACCAGGGAAACTCATCAAAGAAACGCTTCGCAACTATAATTATGACACTCAGGAAGTGTGCCTTGAAGAACGCTACCGAGTCAGACCAACTGACGACAGCACCTCAAGGGAAGACTTCAGACACATCATTCATCTTGCTGCTTTTCCGGTCCAACAGTGGCTGAACATACTCGAACATTGCGGATTTCAAAATTACACCCTCTTTGGTGATTTCAACTCACGCCCATTCAACCTGGAAACTGACTCCACCCTCCTGATTGAAGCATTCCCTTTAAAAAAAACATAAAAGATAATAAAAGTCCTAGTTCTTGATCTATGTCAAGGTCTCATTGGATGTGAATGGCTATACTCTTGTCCACACGATGCAGAAAACGACATGAGCCACTTGACATTCATTCCTTTCTGCAACATACTTACAAGAAGTTTTCATTATCAGAATAAATATAACGGAGGATTTACCCTATGTATTGTAATCAGTGCGAACAAACCGCCAAGGGCGTAGCATGTACCACCATCGGTGTTTGCGGAAAGACCGAAGAAGTTGCCGGACTTGAAGATCTGCTCACCCATGCCGTCCAGGGACTTTGTATTGTCGCTGATGCCGGCCGTAAAGTGAATGTAATTGACAATGCAATTGATATCTTTGTTTGTGAGTCTATCTTTGCATGCCTCACAAACGTTGATTTTGATCCTTCCCGTTTTGAAGATCTCATCTACAAGACAGTAAAACTTCGTGACGAGCTGAAAGGAAAAGTTGAAGCTGCCGGCGGAACCATCGATTCCAGCGCTGCTGCCCTTACCTTCACTCCTGCTGACACTCTCGTCGGTCTCGAAGAACAGGGTGCTGCTCTCAATTTTATCAACACCCTCGATGCCAACGAAGATCTGCAGTCTCTGAAACAGATCACCATGTACGGAATGCGCGGACTTGCAGCATACGCTGAACACGCAGCAATTCTTGGTCAGGAAGATGACGAGGTTTATGGCTTTGTTCATCACGCAATGGCAGCCCTTACCACCGACTTGGAACTTGGTGATCTTGTAGCACTAGCCTTGAAAACCGGTGAAGTGAATATTAGAGCCATGGAACTTCTCGATGCTGGAAATACCGGAACATACGGTCACCCGGTTCCTACAGAAGTACCTCTTGGACACAGACCAAATAAATGTATCCTTGTTACCGGCCATGATCTGAAAGACATTGCAATGCTGCTTGAGCAGACCCAGGGTAAAGGAATCGACATCTACACCCACGGTGAGATGCTTCCGACTCACGGATATCCTGAGCTGAAGAAATATGACCACTTTTACGGACACTTTGGCACTGCATGGCAGAATCAGCAGAAAGAGATGCCCAATTTTCCAGGCGCCATTCTCTTTACTACCAACTGCATCCAGAAACCAAAAGATTCCTACAAAGACAATGTATTTACCACCGGCCTTGTTGGCTGGCCCGATGTGAAGCACGTTGCCGGCAGTGGTGAAAAAGATTTCTCCGCAGTAATTGAAAAAGCCCTGGCCCTACCTGGATTTACCGATACCGTGGACAACGATACCGTTATGGTTGGCTTTGCCAGAAACACTGTTCTTGGTGTGGCAGACAAAGTAATCGAGGGTGTTAAATCCAAAGCTATTCGTCACTTCTTCCTTGTTGGCGGCTGTGATGGTGCCAAGCCCGGTCGTAATTACTTCACCGAGATGGCTGAAGAGATTCCACAGGATTGTATAATTCTCACTCTAGCCTGTGGAAAATTCCGTTTCTTTGATAAAAAGCTCGGAGATATCGGTGGAATTCCCCGTCTCCTCGATGTTGGACAGTGCAACGATGCCTACTCTGCAATCCAGATTGCTGTGGCCCTTGCCGGAGCATTCGAGTGCGGCGTAAATGACCTGCCTCTCTCCTTTGTTCTCTCCTGGTACGAGCAGAAAGCAGTCGTCATTCTCCTGTCTCTGTTTAGCCTGGGGATCAAAGATATCCGTCTTGGACCCTCCCTTCCAGCATTCGTTACTCCAAACGTTTTGAATGTCTTGGTTGAGAACTTCAACGTTATGCCAATTGGTGAAACTGCGGCTGACGATCTGAAAACAATCCTCGGATAAGTTTTTAAGGTACCACCTCTTCGGGAAGTTCTTCTGCGACTTTCTGAAGAGTAGTTTTATGTTTTCCTCCTCCTGGCAGGGTACGTTGAGAGCTCCTCGTACCCTGCTTTTTTTATCTTTTTTTGTAACTATTCACCATGCTATTGAACGGCACAATATTTATCCGGTATCGGGGGACACGATCCCAATTCAAAAGACAAAGACGAATTGGGTCATGTCCCCAGTTTCCTACCAGCATCTTCGTTATGCAATTCCGAATCAAACTCAATTTCGGTGAATAGTTACCTTTTTTTTATTGTGAATTATGGACAGTAACACGAACAAAAAGACATTCAGTGTCGTACCCGGTCTCAACATGGGCCTTTTTGACCCAGAAGATCTGGAAACCATACTCAAGGTTATTAACAAATATGACGTTCCAGCGACAAAAATCACTTCAGCCCAACGTCTTGCCTTACTTGGCATGGAACAGGATGAAATGGCAAAACTCCAGAAGGAGTTAAAAAATCATATCCGCATTACACCCAAAAACGGTGTCACCTATGTTCAATCATGCCCTGGCCCGAAGTGGTGCAAATTTGGAATCCGTGATTCACTTGCTCTTGGCAAAGAGCTCGAAAATCTTTCCATGGAAGAACCATTCAAGGCGAAGGTGAAAGTTGGTGTTGCCGGCTGCCGCATGTGCTGCACCGAACCCTATGTTCGTGATCTTGGATTTTTTGCCTCTAAAAAGGGTTGGACTCTTGTTTTCGGTGGCAATGGCGGCGGTAATCCCCGTATTGGCGATATTGTAGCTGAGGGGCTGAATGACGAAGAAGTCCTTGCTCTAGCAAGGAGATGCCTTACAGTATATCAAGAGGAAGCCAATCCCCATTCACGTTCCGCCCGACTTATGGAACGTTTTGGCATTGAAGCTTTCAAAAAAAGAGTGCTGGAAAAATAGGAGAAGAACGATGCAATGCCCCGGACAGGACAATAGATATTGGGACGGAGAAGCAGTCTTTGAAGCCCCCTGCCCTCACTGCGGTAATGAGCTTGAATTCTTTAAGGATGATTCTCAACGCAGTTGCAGGCAATGTGGAAAGCGTGTCTTAAATCCTCGCATTGATTTTGGCTGCGCAGCCTATTGTTCCCATGCCGAGCAATGCCTTGGATCCATGCCACCGGAACTTCTTGCCAAACAAAAAAACCTCCTTAAAGACAAGCTTTCCATTGCCGTTCGCAAACAGCTCATCGGCAAAGAAGATCTATATAAAAAAGCATGCACTCTTACTGACATAGCAGAACAACTCTGCAAAGATGAACAGCGTGGTGATATGGCTGCAGTTCTTGCGGCCACCCTTCTCTTCGATATCGAGACACCGACTGAGCTACTTGAAGAGTTGAAGGCAGATACTGGAATGATTGAAGCTGTCATCACACTCCTTAACCACCGCAGCAGTGACTCAGTAACAGAACAGGCCTCATCGGACATCTTTCACGACGCCTGCCTGCTTGCAGATCTCACAACAGATACAGACAGCAATACTAAGCCATCCTTCAAAACCCAAAGTGGACTAAGGGTTTTTTCCCAGAGATAACGTAAGACAAACTCGTAAAAACCTCAACTCTAAGATGGCTAAGTAAATTCCCTATGGTGAATAAAACTTCATCCAAACTACAACACGATTGAGTTCTTCAAAATTCTTTCAATTTCTCTAACCTGTAACAGGCATCCTCAAGAACAACCGGTTCTTTAGCAAAGCAGAAACGAACAAGATTTTTACCACTTTCATCATGATAGAAGGCACGGCCTGGTACGCTGGCGACCCCTGTTTTCTCGAGAATATAGAGAGCCTTCTCCCGGTCATCATTTCCAGGAATATGAGTAACATCAGCCATTACATAATAGGCACCCTGCGGTACAGCAGGTTTCAAGCCAATTTCCTCTAATACTGCACAGAAGCGGTTACGCTTTTCTTCATGTTCCTCTGCAATCTTTTGATAAAATTCAAAAGGAAGCTCGGCTAAACCTTGAGCAACTCCAAGCTGTAGCGGTGCAGGTGCACAGACATAGACCAGGTCATTAAATTGTGCAGCAGCCTCTATGACTTCGGGTGGTGCCATTGCATAGCCCAAACGCCAACCAGTCACACTGAAAATTTTTGAGAACCCGGAAATAGTCACCGTACGTTCACGCATACCAGGGATCAAAGCAGGTGGAATATGTTTACGGCCATCATATATAAAATGCTCATAGATTTCGTCAGAGAACAAAACCAGATCGTGTTCAATACAAATATCACGCAGCATCTCAAGTTCTTCCTGTGAAAAAACTTTTCCAGAGGGATTGGACGGATTGCTGATGAGAATAGCGCGGGTTCTACTGCTCAGGGCCTTTTCCAGAATTTCACGTGTCAGTTGCCAGTGCGGAGGATCAAGCCGGGCGTATTTTAATCCGCACCCTAAAGCAGCTAACGTGGAGGCGTGGTATCCATAGTAGGGTTCCAGCAAAACCACCTCATCACCTTCATCCAGCAGGGCCTGGGCTGTGGTGTAAAAAGCTCCGGTTGCCCCCTGACTAATCAATACCTCACTGGGAGAAACATCTAATTTGTAAAATTGTTTCATCTTTTCAGCAATGGCCCGTCGGAGTTCCGGCAGACCTTCTGTGGCAGTATATATATTATACCCATCATCCATGGCCTGTTTGGCACCATTGAGTACTGACTCCGGAACAGGCAGGTCACAAACCCCCTGGGCCATATTAATGCCTTGAAGGCGCATACATTCACGACTCATGGAACGGATTTCCGATTGAGAGATATGTTTGCCGCGTTGACTTATTTTAAGTGTCATAGTGAAGATGGAAATATGGAAGTTTATAAATTAATCAACTTTCTTACCTGTAGTAATTAATTGATTTGTTCAAAAATAGTTAGAATTTACATCAGACATACCAGATCCGGAAACTGGGGACACGATCCCAATTCAAAAGACAAAAACGAATTGGGTCATGTCCCCGGTTTCCTAGCAATTTATTCGTTATGCAATTTCGGCTCAAACTGAATTTCTTTGAAAAATTACAAAAAGACAAAGTCTTTGTTAATCTTTCAGCCTTTAGCCTTTATTAAGTTACTCATTCTGAACCGGGTTTATCAGTGTACCGATATTTTCTATCTCCACCTCAACCCGGTCTCCATGTTTAAGAGGACCGACACCACTGGGAGTACCAGTTATTATGATGTCTCCAGGCTCCATGGTAAAATTTCTGGATACAAATGCAATCAGCTGAGGAATTTCAAAGATCATATGCTTTGTATTTGACTCCTGAACAACCTTACCGTTGAGGCGGCAACAGATATCAAGGCACTGTGGATCTCCAATTTCCTCTGGTGAAACAATTACCGGTCCAATAGGGCCAAATGTATCAAGCGATTTGCCACGAAACCAGCCGGATTTATCACTACGCTGCAGGTTTCTCTGACTGATATCGTTAAAACAGGTAAAACCCAGAACATGGGTCATCGCTTCATTTTCATTAATATTCTTTATCCGGTCTTTGATAATGATCGCGAGTTCCGCCTCGTAGTCAGTACGACAGTCTGCGAAATCATAATCATCGAGGAAAGATGGTATAATAATTGGCTCTCCTGGCCCAATTAAAACATTAGGCGTCTTTGGAAACAGCACAGGTTCAGTTGGTATTGCATCGGTGAAATTCTGGACATTTACCGATTTGCTTTCCTTAATGTGTTCCAGATAGTTCAGACCAAGGGCAATGATTTTACTTGGACGAATTTCAACTAATTCACCGTTTCTGGTTGGTAAAATTACAGACATGTTTTTTCCTTTATGTTTTTTTTATGTTAAATAACAGATAGTTAAAACATAGGAGCTTCCTACTGTACTGTACTGTAAATAATTCCTGATTTATCACATTTTCCAACAAATAAAACCAGATAATTATATCTGACTATCACAGATACTGAGCGGATACGTATCATATCCAGTTTTTTATTTTAAATGAGTTTGTATCTTCTCGTATTTTTCTCTTATTTTAGCGGTGCACCTAATTCGGGGAAAAATATTACTATAGGAAAAAAAGTGCCAATCAGTTCACCAAAGAACTCATGAACTCGTCTTATCATCACTCCTTATGCTGCCCAGACTTGCAGATCCTATCAAAGGAAGTTGATGTTTAGGGCTGATACTTGTTAATGTTCAGGGTGCTGGAGTGCTTCTTCAACGCCTTGAATATCGGTCATACTTTTCACCGTCGTGGTTGTTTGACGGAAATGCAATAGCAGTCAATCCCTACCTTCAGTCTCTTCAAGAGCATACCCTGGGAGAGAGGGAGATTACGACCCATTGATTCTGAAATTGCCTTTATAGACATTTTTGAAAACATGCCCCGCATCCGACTTTATTATGTTCCAGTCCTTCTCCCTCTAAATTTCAGACACCCTCCAGATTATTTTCCATTCAGTGACCAGTCGTAATCAAGGTACTTTACCTTGACCCGACCTTTGTGGGCAGCAAGCTTCTTTTTGAGGTCTCCCTGTGCGTATTTCTCAAAAAATGCAACCGGGTCATTGTGGAAATCCTCTTTAAACCATTTAAAGATGGAGCTGACGTAAAGCTCAGTACCCTCTATACGATTTTCCTGATTATTGTTAATGAATGCAATGCTGCCAGCATCTAATTGCTGTTCCAGCTTTTCTCCAGAAAATGGCTCGGAAAGAAGAGGTGGACAACTTTTGGAGGCACAATTGACAGCAAAATGGATTCGTGCGTCCTTGAACGTCGGTCTCAGGATATCGTGCTCAATATTATCAAGAGTATAGGTTTTTCCTCCTATTTTGACAAATTGGATCGACCAGGGTTTGGAAAAAAAACTGCCTATATCCTTGATTGAGGCAGGTGGCTTACCATCTTCAAAATTCATGAGAATCAGTTTGATGGTATAGGCATTGTAAGCGTTAATATAAAAGGCAAAACGATCAATTTCTGCTAACTGATCTGGATCGGTAGCGTCCAGATATCCTAAATATTTGTCCAGCTGAGCCTCTTTTTTCTTGAGGCCGGTATAATCCACCTGTCCACCCTTGACGTACTGCTGCAGAAGTTCGGCATACAATGTAGTCTGATCCCCTGCCACTGCCAATTCGGTAAGGATGGTGCTAAACAATACAAGGCTGACGAGAAGAGCGAATTTAGTTATATGTTTCATATTTTTTCTCCCTTGAATAAAGGTGAAAAGCGACATCCTGGTCAAGCCCATCACAAGACTGATGACAAAGAATGGAAATACCAGGATCAGACGCAGGGTAAAAAGGTAAAATATCAAATATTTCCTCATGACAATGCTTTCTTTGGTCTCAGTTTCCCAGCACAAAGACGTTGTAAACCTGCCAGCCACTTAGCGTTTGCAAGAGGGCCAGAATGATAAGCAGTGCATTGGCACTACCGTGAATGAGCGGGAGAATAACACGTTTCTTTTTGTTTTTGTGCATAACCCAACCTGAAACAAGGCCAAGCAGAATCAGCGGCAGGAAAACAAAAATCCGGTTTCCATGGTTTGTTGTAATAAGAAGGCCATGCCAATAAGTCTTTACCATGATCAAACCCAATAGTATTCCAGATAACCAGAGCAGCATAGCAATGGTTCCTAGGCGTACATGATGCTCCCACTTGAAAATCGTTTTCTGCCGCAGATGGAGCCGTCGAAATCGTTGAACTACGAGCAGTAGCACATACAGAGCAAGTAGAGTTCACTTAATTGGATAAGAGGGTGGATAATCAGCATGGCCGATACTATTCTCCTGGTTGCGATGGGTATAAAAGAGTTACATTTCTATTTAATGTCGTGAACCAGTACAAAATCATTGGCTGCACGGGTGGAGTGACATCCAATACATCCCTTCAGTTTACCGGCTTTCAGAGTTTCACCCGTGGAGCTGTATTTTGCCCAAAACCAATCACCGTCTTTAGGATTGTAATCTTTTACCTTATACATGACTGTAACGGCCTTCAGTTCACTAGCCTTGCTGTAGTTTTCTTTTACTTGAATGGCACCATACTGCAAGGGAGGAGCTGTAGAATCCAGGGCCTGTTTGTTTACAAACACTTTATGTTGAGGGCCGTGGGGAGCGCGACCGTCCTGCATAGCCGCATGATCAGGCCAATAGGACCATTTTGCATAGGGGGACACCTTTGATATATAATTCCAGAGTGCGTCACCATCAGCACCCGGCATATCCTCAGCTATACTGAGGGAAGTCATAGCAAAAATCATAGCAACAGCCAAACATCCTGTGGTTACTTTTTTCTGCATCATCATCTCCTGATTTGAATTTTTTATTTTGGATCATTTATACAGCACCTACCTTCAGGACTCCTCGCTGTGCACCCTGAAAAGTTACTACTTCCTTGTATCAACAGGGATATACTGTATACGTCGCTCTCAAAATAAAAACCTTACATTTTTTATTCATTTCTGTATTTCTAAATGAACATGCCCAACGGCAGGTAAGTATGCACGTAGATCCGACAGCAGACGCTAGGTTCCACGATCAGGTGTAATCAACCTGACACTCAGAAGAAATATTCAGTCGTCGTCGGAACTCCAGAAAGTAGAAATTTCACTTGCTGTTTTCGGCTCATATCTGTTCTTTCCTGTCAATTTTGCAGTTGGAATAAAGTTCTCAGGAAGCATCATAAATCGCAGTTTTTATAAAACGACTAACCTTACCATTGCATATCTCTTGGAATTGTCTTCAAAAAAACAATGCAAAACTAAGTATAAATGTAAGCGGGAGTTAAACCCCACTGGCCAGATGTGGCAGGAACAATTTTTCAGGTGAGAGATTCTGCGGTAAAAAATTTCGAAGCTCGTTCGGTGGTATTGTTGGCAATTTCTCAAACAAGTAGCGCAAGTAGCTATATGGTTCTAGTTGATTAACTTTGGCCGTCTCGATCAGACTGTAAAGAGTGGCACTGGCTTCTGCCCCTTCAGGGGTACCAAAGAATAGCCAGTTTTTCCATCCGATCACGAAAGGACGGATAGCATTTTCTGCAGTATTGTTGTCTATTCCAGCATGACCACTTTCGATATAATTTATCAATCGATGCCATTGGCCTAGGCAGTATGAAATCGCTTTTCCCAGAAGACTTCTGGGAACAACCGTATTTGATCTTTTATTCAGCCAGATTTTAAATTTCTTCAAGATTGGCTCAGCCTGTTTTTGCCGAAGTTCATACAATTCGTATGGAGACATCTTTTTTTGCCTGGCTGTCTTTTCAAGACGATAAAGAAGTCTGATATATTTCAATGCCTCATCTGCACTCCCTGCTTTTTTCGAGGAGCTGGCCTTTTTAACATCCATAAATTTACGACGAGCATGAGCCCAACAACCAACATGAATAGTGTCCGCCCATTGGTCTAAAAAATTATACCCTTTCTGTCATGCTGTAGGTGGACTGCAAGAGGCGTTTACTCACCATGGACATCCGGAGATTGTGAATACCGATCAAGGTAGTCAGTTCACAGCAGATGAGTTTGTACAAGCGGTGAAAATCAACAGATGTAAACTCAGCATGGATGGACGTGAAGCCTGGCTGGACAATGTAATTGTTGAGCGTCTGTGGAAGTCTGTGAATTATGAACGGGTATATTTATATGCCTATGATTCAGTTGTCGAAGCAAGGAAATCAATTAGGGAATATATGGATTGGTATAATAAATCCAGGCCGCATTCAAGCTTGGGTAGAAAAACCCCTGAAGAGGCTTATATCGAAATGCTGCCAATGATTGAAATGGCCGTATAGAAAACAGTAGAGATCCCACTTAAAAAACAAAAGATACTGTTCAAACAAAGGGAAACACTTCTCTAGGGACATTTTTTCAACTTGATATCGAGACAGCCTATGTTGTATACTTAAGGTATGAGAATTATTGAGTCTAAAGCTAAGACATAGTTTTTGTTCTTTTCCCCCCCAAAAAAAAGGTTTGGTTAATTGATTTAAAACAAGACCACTATTCAACAGAAGAGGGTTAATTATGCGCCAATCTGATTACTTTCTGATCTCTCTGGTTTTTTTCTTTGTGCTGTTAAATTTGCATACTGTTTCTTTCGCTCGTGACCAAGGCGGATGTCTAACTTGTCATCAATATCCTGGCCTTGTCCGGCTGGATAAAAATTCAGGAAAAAGAATTCTTCATATTGATGAAGCCAAATACGCCCAATCGCCCCATGGAAAACTCACCTGCGAACAATGCCATACAACAATAAGTAAAATCCCCCATACCGGCGAGACAAAGGTGGAATGTAACACCCAATGTCATCTATCCGAAAAAGACAAACAAATGTTGAAATCTTATGATTACAGCCTATTACACAAGAAGGAACAGTCGTATATCAGGAAGATGAAAGACCCTACATCCTGCCGAGTCTGCCACCCGCTTTATCCCCATAGTTCGGATGAACATGTTCGTGCACTTCTAAATATGCATACAGGATTCATGTATTGCGAAGCCTGCCATATTAAACGAGATATGTTCGGGGCGTTGACCTATGATTGGCGCAGTTCTGACGATGTGGATTTTGTCGGCGATTATTATGGAACACGATTTTATCCCCAGGCCGTTAACGTCAAAGAATTAGAGCATTACCTGGCTCGTATTACGGTTCTTAATTTGGTGAATGGTGAAAAAAAATCACGCATTAACACCTGGGACACCGATGAGGCGAAAAAATACCAACAGAAAGAGTCATCCTTGAGTTTGGCAGAAAAAAGGAACCAATTGCTGTATTTTCATAAGGATATCGCCAAAAAAGGAATTAGCGTCGCATGTGAGGAATGTCATTCAGATAACAGTATTCTTGATTTCAAGAAACTGGGCTTTAATGAATTTAAAACCAGAGAATTGATCAACATTAATTTGAAAGGCTTGGTCTCCAAGTATAAGACCTTTTACCTGCCACAAATGCTTCAAGATTGAGGTCTCATATTCATGATTATTTTTCTGTAAATGTTAAAATTGGGCTTCAGGCAACTCTGCCCTTCCAAGCTTCAGCCGTTTGGCGGAAAAAGAGATTCACCTGTAGAAGGGGTCGGACTTAGATAACTGGCTGAATTAACATAGTATGAGGACTGAAAAGAGGTTGTTTTTGTTCTTAAACAGCCTTTTTTTATACCCCAAAGGCTACTTAAAAAAATAGTGCGTGGTTCTAAAGAATACAATCTGGGAGATACCACGATAAAAAAAGAAACGGCAAAAAGACATCGAATCGGGTAGCCGAGGGATCCCCCCCTTAGCCCCCAGGTGAGTCGCCCAAAGGAACTTCCTTTTCAGGCCCTCTCAGAACCGGACGTGAATCTCTCGACTCATCCGGCTCCTATCGTTCAGCCGTTTTTAGACAAGACACGCCAAGTATGTTGGAGAGGTTACAGGTTAATAACGTCCCTGCACGGAAACCCAGATAAGCGAAGACTTCGATTTCTTACTGGCGTCCAAGTTCCGCCTAAGTTGTCCGTTAAGGTAAAGACGAGGAACGTGGCACCCAAGGTCCTTCGCTCGGGATATCGAGCAGGCTAACCGCAAGGCATGCTGTTGGAGGTCTGGATCGAGAAGTTATGAAGAAGCGAAGGTCTCATTGTAATGATGGGAATATCGGGTGGAACATTCCCGGCTCCGTAAGGAGGCTGAAATCTAAACTGGTGCCTCTTCACGAGAAAATGAACCGAATCAATGGTATAAGGGAACACTAGAGACGGCCTCGCGGCTGGGGCCCCCTTAGGCTTCGGCTACGTTGACAGTTTGTGTGTATCGCGAAGTAATTAATAACTTAATTATGGCCCCCCCACCAAGGGGAACCATAGAGGTGCTTGAGCCGTGTGATGGGAGACTATCACGCACGGTTCTGAGGAGGGAAGGGAGCTGCAAGGCTCCTGCCCTACCCGGTATTTCAAAAAAGAAAATCCATTACCCAAATGAGCGTCACAGCAAAATTCAATAAATATGCAGAGAGTTATGACCAATCAAGGCGAAAACTAATCCCCTGCTATTCCGACTTCTATAAAACCATTATTAAAATCATCCCATTCGCCAGCTCAGCCCCGTTCTCGGTGGCCGATCTTGGTGCTGGGACAGGGTTATTATCAAAACAAATAATAGAAGCATATCCACAGTCGAAAATAACTGTGGTAGACATATCAGATGAAATGCTAAATGTTGCCAAAAGCCGTTTGAGCGCGTATTCAAATATCGAGTATCAACTAATTGATTATTCGAAAGCATTTCCATCTGGTAATTTCGATTTAATAGTTTCTTCATTATCAATTCATCACCTGTCAGATAAGAACAAAAAGCTATTATTCCGATGCATAAAAGAATCCCTTAACCCTAATGGCATCTTTATAAATGCCGACCAAGTATTAGGTGAATCCGAGGAAATTGAAAACTTATACCATTCAACGTGGTTGTCAGAAGTTAAGAAAAACGGCATAACAGAACAAGAATTGAGCGAAGCACTTGATAGAATGACAGAAGACAAAATGTCCACTTTGTCTAATCAAATCAAATGGCTCAAAGAATCAGGATTTTCTACCGTCAACTGCTGGTATCAAAACTTGCGGTTTGCCGTCTACAGCGGCATAAATAAATCGAATTAAAAAACCTAGCTTCAACTTTGAAGTGCGACAAATTTAATAAAAAAACAGAATACACCAAGCTAACCACACAAAACGATACAACGAATAAGGTTAGATTGTGTGAGGGACGAACCACAATCTGAACCGTTTGTTGGACGAGCCCGGTCTTATATATAGAAAATAACTTTTTGAGGTTAAGCTTACTTTAGGAGAATTGACTGGAAACT
>Ga0207996_1000643_pt1 | contig 29554 bp, 24 predicted proteins | sample AntAceMetag02UKG_FD_184773 | JGI IMG/M metagenome (GOLD analysis project Ga0207996, IMG submission 184773) | Saline lake microbial communities from Ace Lake, Antarctica - Antarctic Ace Lake Metagenome 02UKG (SPAdes) (version 2) | ecosystem: Environmental > Aquatic > Non-marine Saline and...
CTATATCTTTCTTCCTTGAGCGCTGAGGGTTAGCGCTTCACTGCGTGTCACTCGAACCCTTGAATCCTTGACCCCTTGTACCCTCTGAGATTACACCCGCTTAATTAGAAATAACCCACTTGTTTTAGCTTCTCGCCAGAGGCGAGCAAGAATTGACTACAACTAATCGGGAGATGATCCTCTTGAACTAACTGGCTAACATTATATCGCCCAACAACAAAATTAACGCAGACCGGCGGAAAAGCTTGCCGGCTGGTTATTTTAAGCTTTGGCATCAAAGCTTGACATACGGTCCGATTATGGTATCATTTACGGACTGGAGGTAAACTAAAATGAATATTACAAATGATATCAAACCGGTAACTTATTTGAAGTCACGGGCGGCCGACTTGCTTAATCAAATTAATGAAACTCATCGACCCGTTATAATAACCCAAAACGGTGAGCCAAGGGCAATATTACAAGATCCTAAAAGCTATGAAAATATGCGCAACGCTATCGGTATCTTAAAGCTTATTTCTGAAGGTGAAGCCGATGTCAGAGAGGGTCGCGTTAGGTCACAGGAAGATGTTTTCAATGATATTGAGAATGGATTGAAGGCAAATCATAAATGAACAAAAAATATCAAGTTACATGGGCAGAAGTAGCTCAACATGATTTAAAACAAATCATTGATTATATCGCCATTGATAGTCCAGGCAATGCTTCACGAATCCTTCAAAAAATCAAACAAAAGGTATCAACTCTCTATACCATGACGGATCGTGGTCGAATAGTACCCGAATTAAAAGAACAAGGAATACACACCTACCGAGAATTAATTATCGCCCCTTGGCGAGTCATTTACAGAATATCAGATACGACCGCTTTTGTTTTAACAGTTATCGATTCGAGACGAAATGTCGAAGATATTTTACTCGATAGATTCACCAAACGTGAGCGGTGAATTCAACTTCAAAGTGCACCACATAAATTAACAGTAGGACATGACAGGTTGGTGATAATTTTTAATAAAAGAGGCAATTATTTCAAATATATTGAGACTAAATTAATCGGAGAAATTTGCGTATGCGTGTTACAAGTTTATATGAAAGAAAAAAGCCGGTAATATCTATGGAGTTTTTTCCGCCGCGAAATGAAAAGGCTGCGGAAACATTTGGCACAACGATTGCCAATTTGGCGGCACTTAAGCTTGATTATATGTCCATAACATTCGGTGCTGGCGGTTCAACCAGGGATGGATCATATCAAACGGTTAAGCAAGTGATGATCGACAAAAATCTTCCCACGGTTGCTTATATTGCCGGTTTCGGGCTTGGACCGAATGAAATCACAGACGTTCTGGACAAATATAAAGATCTGGGCATTGAAACCGTTTTTGTTATTCGCGGGGACAAACCGAAAGACGATGATTTTACCCCTCATCCTGACAGCTTTTCCTATGCTTCCGACATGATTGCTTTTATTAAAAAACGGTATGATTTTACACTGGGGTGCGCCGGGTATCCTGAAGGTCATGTTGAGGCGGAAAACCTTGAAAAAGATATCGAATACTTAAAGCTTAAAGTTGACAACGGCGCAGAATATGTTGTCGCCCAGTATTTCTATGACAATAACTATTTTTCTGAATATGTAAAAAAATGCCGGGCCATCGGTATTCATGTGCCTATTATACCAGGTATTATGCCGGTTTATACCGTAAAAATGACCAACATGCTGTCTAACGTCTGCGGTACTAAAATCGTGGACAAATTGAAACGGCAGCTTGATGCGGTGGACGCGGATGATAAAGACGCGGTATTAAATCTGGGCATCAATTTTGCGGTCGAGCAATGTAAGGGGCTTTTAAAAGAAGGTGTTGCCGGCCTTCATTTTTATACCATGGACCGCAGTAAATCAACGGTAGAAATTATTAATCGTTTGAAAAAGGAGAACCCGCTGTAAATTTTAATTATGAACAGGAAATTATAAAATTGAAACGGCATCTCATTAGTTTAGCCACGAAGACACTAAAGCTATTTTAAAGGACTATGGGTGTCAAAGAGCTATTGGTGTAAGGCCTACACTTTTGACAGCCAGTGATGGGTGGTTGGGGACATCCATAAATGAGTAAATAACCTGACAGTTGGGCACCTACGGCACGTCCTGTCAATAATAGAAAAATATATCTTGAAAACTATATCGCAATGAGGTATAGTTTAATTTATGAAGAGACTTTCAACTAAATGGTTCAAAAAATGGTCTAAAAAGGTCAAATTGAGCAATCAAAATCTGCTTGATGTAATCATTAAATGCGGCTTTTCTCCAATTTAGTTAGAGAAAAGGGTCCAAGGATTCAAGGGTTTGTTTTCTAAAAACTTTATCAGCGCTTTTTATGTTTTTTCGCTTTCTGCTATAGCTTTTTTTATGTAAAGCATCCTGATGTAATCCCTGGTTGTCTTTCTTCCATATCCTTCTGCTATATCTTTCTTCCTCGAACGCTGAGGGTTAGCGCTTCACTGCGTGTCACTCGAACCCTTGAATCCTTGAGCCCTTGTACCCTCTGAGACTACTCCCGCTCAATTAGAAATAACCCACTTGTTTTAGCTTCTCGCCAGAGGCGAGCAAGAATTGACTACAACTAATCGGGAGATGATCCTTAAATGCTAAACAGCTTGAAACGGCAATATCACAAAAAGTATTATTTGAGTTGGAGGATATAGAATGAGAAAATCAATAAAAGAAGCAATTGGAACAACTATTCAGGATATGCTTGACTCTGGGTTTCAATCATCGTTTACAAAAAAAGAACTCAATTCGCTCGGGGTTAAAATTCCAGATATTGTAATAACATCTGCAGAAATTAAGGGAATTAGAAAAAAGACGAATATGAGTCAAGCTGTATTTGCAAAATTGTTAAATGTCAGTTCATCATCTGTCAAGCAATGGGAGCAAGGGAAAAGAGTCCCAACAGGATCAACAAAAGTATTACTGGAACTTCTCAATAAATCCCCTCATCTTCTTAATTATAGAATTGGTGTATAATTTAACTTGAAACGATGGCAGAACAAAAAAATGGAGCTGACCACAAAAGCCGAGCCGATTTTGAGTCCGCGCTTGCTTGCCGCGTAGCGGCTTCGTCCAACAACTCGTAAACAAAGAACCGACTATAATAAAAAGAGCAATTGTGCCAATAATTCAATCTGTTATTGATAACAATACAGCAACAGGTTTTTTGCTAACGATTTCTAATACATTCAAACAGTTTTCTAATTTAAATTTAATCACAACATCTTTTTCCAAAACTGCTCAATTTCTCTTGGAAATGATTTTTCACAACGCCATCAATTTTACTTTATCATTGATTATATCATATAATTGTAATACTAATAAAATACTGTTGTTCACAGACAGGAAGCGGATACGGAGCGACGCATTGTGGAACATGGGTGCTGTCCAACAGTGTTTAATCAAGCAAAAGATGATATTTCGCAAAAGCCTTGTTACAGGCTTTTAGAACAGATAATTAATCTTTAATATTGAATATGAAATATTCAAGAAAGGAGCTTGATATGGGAACTTTTTCGTTTCAGGGTAAGGATTATGAAGTTTACGGTCAAAACTTTCTTGTTGATTTTGATGCATGGGATGAAAACTTTGTAACTGGAATTGCGCCGACCATTAATATCACTGATGGTCTGTCTGATAAGCATTGGGAGGTCATCCGCTTTATTAGAGATTTTTTTAATCAAAAAGGTTTGTGCCCTTTGGAATATGAAACCTGCAGGGCAAATCAATTGTCAAACAGGGATATGAAAAAGCTGTTTCCAACAGGATATATGCGAGGCGCGTGTAAGATTGCAGGCATAACTTATCAGGATCGTATCGTGAATTATTATGGCGGCAAGGCGCCTGTATCCTGGTTAAAAGCAGGTTCTGAAAAAGTGCTGCCCAAACCAAAAGAAAAGGTTTATCCATTGGATGTATTTGGCTTTCTGGTTGACTTTGAGAAATGGGATGAAAATTTTGCTTTAAACAGAGCGCATGAAATAGGTGTTGGATTATCTGATAAACACTGGGAATTGATTTATTATCTGCGCGATAATTTTAAAAAGAACAATATGGTTCCAAACTTATATGAGTTCTGCGAGTCAAATCAAATGGAATTGCAAGAACTCGAGAAGTTTTTTCCGCAGGGGTATCATCGTGGTCTGATCAAAATCGCGGGTTTAAGAGTAATAGAATAAAACAACAAAAAAGCACTCAAAATTTTATTATTAAAGACCGAGATCATTTAACTCCAGTTAAAGTCAGGTGCCTGAAGTGGAAATATATGATTCCATAATAGACCTGACTTTTTCTGTTTAGTATTTAGATGCAGTTACTGTTTTCTGCCACAACTTAAGAAAAGGATGCAAGGCCTTGGCCTTACATGTAAAATGAAAAATATAAGAAATTTCAGCATAATAGCTCATATTGATCATGGCAAGTCAACTCTGTCGGATCGTCTTATACAGTTCGCAAATATTGTAACAGACCGTAATTTTAAGGACCAGATACTTGATAACATGGATATAGAGAGGGAGCGGGGAATTACAATAAAAAGCCAGACAGTCTGCCTTCCCTATACTGCAAAAGACGGCAACACATATATTATGAACCTCATAGATACACCGGGTCATGTTGATTTTAGTTATGAGGTTTCGCTGGCTCTTGCTTCATGCGAAGGGGTTTTGCTTTTAATAGATGCCAGTCAGGGTGTTGAGGCTCAGACGCTGGCTAATCTTTATCTTGCCATGGAGCACAACCTTGAAATTATTCCTGTTATAAATAAGATAGATTTGCCGTCAGCTGATATTGAAAAGGTTGAAAAACAGATAGAGGATGATCTGGGGCTTGATCCTTTATCGGCAATGCTTACTTCAGCAAAAGAAGGCACAGGCATAGAAGAGCTACTTGAAATAATCGTAAAAAAACTTCCTCCGCCCTCAGGAGACAGACAGGCGCCGCTTAAGGCATTAATTTTTGATTCCCATTATGATCCTTTTCGTGGAACCATAGTTCATATTCGTGTTTTCCAGGGAAGCATAAAACCGGGTGATATTATATCCTTTATGTATAACAATGCTTCTTACAGGGTTGAAGAGATTGGAATATTTCAGCTGAAAAGGATTCCATGCAAGGAACTATCAGCAGGTCAGGTGGGATATATTATTGCAGGCATAAAAACCGTAAGCGATACAAAATGTGGGGATACAATTACTTTACGTGATCGACCATGCAAAAATCCCTTGCCTGGATTTAAAGAGGCAAAGCCAGTTGTTTTTTCATCCATTTATCCGGTTGCTTCTGATGAATATGAGGAATTGACAGTTGGATTGGAAAAACTGAAACTGAACGATGCTTCCCTGATTTATGAAAAAGACAGTTCAGCTGCACTGGGTTTTGGTTTTCGTTGCGGTTTTCTGGGCCTTCTTCATCTTGAAGTAGTACAGGAGCGGCTTGAGCGTGAGTATAACCTTTCGCTGATACTGACCGCTCCGTCTGTACGATATAAACTTATCATGAACGACGGCTCAACATTAACAATTGACAATCCTGCTTTATATCCTGATCCCGGAGGGATTGAACAGACTCAGGAACCTTTTATCCGGGCGTCAATAATAATCCCCGACCGCTATATGGGTGCTGTAATGCAGCTGAGTCTTGAACGCAGGGGGATAAACCGGAACTACCAGTATCTTACCAGCAACCGCCTTGAAATGATATTTGAATTGCCTCTTGCAGAGGTGATTTATGATTTTTACGATAAGCTGAAATCGATTACACAGGGATATGGATCATTTGACTATGATATAATTGATTACAGAGAAACAGATTTAGTAAAGGTAGATATTTTAATTAATGGGGAGCGTGTGGATGCTTTTTCTCAGCTTGTACACAGGAACAGGTCTGTTGAACGGGCACGGTTTGCGTGTGAAAGACTTCGCGATGAAATTCCCAAGCAGATGTTTAAGATAGCTATTCAGGGGGCAATAGGCGGAAAAATAATAGCCCGCAAAACTGTTTCTGCATTCAGGAAGGACGTTACAGCTAAATGTTATGGGGGAGATATAAGCAGGAAACGCAAGCTGCTTGAAAAGCAGAAAAAAGGAAAGAAAAGGATGAAGATAGTAGGAAAGGTAATGATTCCTCAGTCTGCATTCCTTGCGGTTTTAAAGACAGACAGCGATTAAAACAGGAGGATTCATGGGTAAAACCATTGCTGAAAAAATTTTTGATTCTCATCTTGTCGATAACCCGTCAGGAGATATACATGTAATAAGGCTGGATGCTGTATTTTGCCATGAAATAACAACGCCCGGGGCAATAAATGATTTAATTACCAGAGGCAAGGACAAGGTTTTTGACTCTGATAAAATTAAGGCGGTAATTGATCATGTAACTCCTGCAAAGGATTCAAAAACTGCCATGCAGGGTAAGATTTTAAGAGAATGGGCTTTCAGGCATAATATTAAAGATTTTTTTGATATCGGCAGAAACGGAGTCTGTCACGCAATATTTCCGGAAAAAGGATTTGTTCGCCCCGGCTATACTATAATTATGGGCGACTCTCATACTTGTACACACGGCGCATTCGGAGCCCTTGCAGCTGGTGTGGGTACAACAGATCTTGAGGTCGGCATTCTTAAAGGCGTATGTGCATTCCATTATCCTGTTACAATTAAGATTAACATAACCGGCGAACTGCGTGAAGGAGTTTATGCAAAGGATATTATACTTTCTATCATTGGAAGGCTGGGCGTAAACGGAGCGACCGACAAAATTATAGAGTTTACCGGGCCTGTGATAGATTCCATGAGCATGGAAGCCAGAATGACATGCTGCAACATGGCGGTTGAAGCCGGCGCAACATGCGGTATCTGTCTGCCTGACATGACTACTGTAGAATATCTCTGGGAGTTTATCAAAGAGGAATATGCTGCAAAACAGGATGCTTTTGAAGCCTTTAGTACTTTTTCTTCTGATTCAGATGCAAAATACGAAGATATTATTAATCATGATATAAGCGAACTTGAACCGCAGGTAACCTTTGGATACAAACCCGATCAGGTAAAACCGGCAAGAGAAATGGAAGGAGTTAAGGTTGATCAGGTGTACATTGGATCATGCACAAACGGAAGAATAGAAGATCTTCGTGTTGCCTCACAGATATTAAAAGGAGCCAGGATCTGCGATTCAGTCAGAGCTATAGTTTCTCCTGCCACTCCAAAAGTTTTCAGTCAGGCAATGGAAGAGGGGATATTAAAAATATTTATGGATGCCGGGTTCTGTGTTACCAATCCAACGTGCGGCGCCTGTCTTGGAATGAGTAATGGGGTGCTTGCTGAAGGTGAAGTGTGCGCTTCTACTACGAACAGGAATTTTAACGGACGTATGGGCAAAGGCGGCATGGTGCATCTTATGAGTCCGGCAACTGCCGCTGCGACAGCTATAGCAGGATATATTACAAGTTAATTACTTAAGCAGTTTTACTATTGATAACCACGAAGAACACGAAGGATTTTTTCTTTATCTTCGCTTGCTTCTTGTTCTTCGTGGTAAAAACACTGCAGTCCGTTCCTTAATAGAAATTACGATCAGCTTTTTACCGTTTTCCATGCTTGCTTCTTAATACCCCTCTTTTTTTATATGCGAATCAAATGTATTCGTGTGCGGATGGTTTAATGTCTCGACAGGAAACGATAAGTGGTGAATTTTTATGAGACGAAATGTTATTCTTTTAGGATTAACATCCTTTTTTACAGATGTATCCTCGGAAATGATTTATCCTCTTTTGCAGGCATTTGTAAAAATGATTATGTCTGCAAATGCAGCCATGCTCGGACCTGTGCTGGGGATCATAGAGGGAATAGCTGAATCAACCGCCAGCCTGCTCAAACTGTTTTCCGGTTATTTTTCAGATCTGATAAAAAAACGAAAAGCCATTGTTATAGCCGGCTACTCTACTTCGGCCATGGCTAAATTCCTTCTGTTGCTGTGCATGGCAGGCTGGTATTTTGTGCTGTTGGCGCGTTTTTTTGACAGGGTGGGAAAGGGCATACGCACGGCTCCGCGGGATGCTTTGATTTCTGAATCGGTTTCAAAAAGAAATTATGGCAGAGCATTCGGTTTTCAGAGAGGGCTGGATTTTGCGGGAGCCACGGTAGGATCACTGATCTGTTTTTTTCTTGTCAGACAATATTTAGATCCTTTTACAGGCAATTTAAAAGACATTCATTCCTTTTACAAACTGTTTCTCATTTCAATTATACCGGCTCTGATCGGTATTTTGTTTCTCTTTTTTTTAAAGGAGAAAAAACGCGAAGTAAAAAATCTGCCCGAAACAGTAAAACCTGTTCTAAATGTCAGGCATTATGATCGAAACCTTCAGGTATTTTTTCTTGCGCAGTTTATTTTCACTCTTGGAAACTCATCAAACCAGTTTTTGCTTCTGCGAAGTATGAACCTGGGATATGATCTGTCTACAGTTATACTCATGTTCATGCTGTTTAACATTTCCGCAACTTTTTTATCTCCTGCCTTTGGAATACTTTCAGATAAGCTTGGCCGAAAAAGACTATTAATGGCAGGTTATGGATTATACGCAGCAGTATATATCTCCTTTGGGTTTGTTACGCCCGGCACAAAAAGTCTGTTATTTCCCATTTGGTTGATATACGGTATTTACTATGCCATGACAGAAGGTGTGGAAAAAGCGTTTGTAGCTGATATCTCCCCTGGAGAATCAAAAGCCACTGCTCTGGGATTTTATCAAACCATTGTGGGCGTTACATTGCTCCCGGCAAGTATAATTGCTGGAATAATGTTTTCATTCGTTCCATGCGCACCTTTCCTGTTCGGTGGGATTATGGCGGTTGTATCGGTTTTTATCATGGGCTTTTTTATAAGGCATCAAACTTAATTAATATAACTTTTTTGCTTGACATTATATTTGATGAACTCGTAGAAAGACAGGTTTGTTATGCGTTCAAACAATCAAACAATTTTCTGAACAGCAAATTGAGACAGTTAAAAATAAAGGAGAAAATGATGGAAAATGTACAGGTTTTTCTTGATGTTGAGGCTGATGACAAATTATTAGGACGAATATTAATTGAATTAAACACTGATGTTGTTCCAAAAACTGCTGAAAACTTTCGTGCACTTTGCACCGGTGAACATGGCTTTGGTTACAAAGGGAGCATATTTCACAGGATAATCCCTTCTTTTATGCTGCAGGGCGGTGATTTTACTAACCATAACGGAACAGGCGGCAAGTCAATCTATGGAGCAAAGTTTAAAGACGAGAATTTTAAACTAACCCATACAGGGCCCGGGATTATGTCAATGGCAAACGCAGGGCCTGATACAAACGGCTCACAGTTTTTTATCACTACAGTTGATACTGACTGGCTTGACGGCAAACATGTAGTTTTTGGAAAGGTGATTGAGGGCATGGATGTGGTCAAGAGTATCGAGGCTTTGGGCTCACCCGGTGGCCAGCCCATGAAAAAGGTTTGCATTAAAGACTGTGGACAACTGCCTGTAGAATAGCATACTGTTTATACGAGACCTTTGCAAAAGCCTTTTTTTGCTTAATTGCAGTTAATTAAACCACGGGCTCTGCCCGTGCGACCCTAAAAGGTTTGACCGTTCCGGCGAGAATATTGAACGGCAGAGTAAAGCGTTTTTTGAACATCGAACATCGAACGTTGAACATCGAATAATGAAATCGCTTCGCTCCGCCAGTTTATAAATTGGTAGAATACTTTATTCAAAATTCGATGTTGGACGTTCATAGCCTTTTAGTTTGATTGTTGCGTCCTTTGATATTGGATTGTAATCTGTATGAATCGCGATGCTTTTAGACCCCTTCGAGGGGTCTTCATCAAACCACGTCCTATGGGCGTGGTAGGTGATTTGAGTATTTTTCAAAGGTCTCTATGTACACACATATTCACTCTTCTTATTAACCTTGATGTTGTATTCTTTGAGCTTGTATCTCAATGTCCGGGGGCTGATATTAAGCATTTTTGCTGCTCGTTCTTTGTTTCCTTCAACACGATATAGTATCTCCAGGATGGCTTTTGTTTCAGACGCCTGCCTAACCTCTTTCAAATTCATCATATTGGGAGGATCTCTGAAATGCCACAAGAAGTCAGAAGGAAGATGTTCTGTCTTTATTACATCGTTATTGTTTAGAATAAACATTCTTTCTACAAAATTTTTTAATTCCCTGATATTCCCAGGCCAGTTATAACGATAAAAAATATCTATGACCTCTGACTTTACTTCTGGTTTGGGTTTTTTATAATTGGCTGCCAATTGATCAAGAAAACGATCCACCATCTTGGGGATAACCGTTTTTCTCTCTCTTAAAGGAGGGATATATATGGGAACTGTATGAAGTCGATAAAACAGGTCTTCGCGAAATGCTCCCCGCCTTACCTCATTTTTAAGATCCTTGTTGGTTGCTGATATAAGACGTATATCTACCTTAATCAGCTCGTTTCCCCCGATCCTTATGAATTGTGAATCTTCCAGCACCCGCAGGAAATCAACCTGATTTTCAAGCGGTATTTCAGCCACTTCATCAAGAAACAGGGTTCCTTTATCAGCAAGCTCAAGACAGCCTTTTTCCTGGCGAATGGCTCCTGTAAAGGAACCTTTTTCATGCCCAAAAAGTTTATTCTCAAACATCAGACCGGAAAGAATGCCGCAGTTGACCGACACAAAAGGATTTTCAGCTCTGGGGCTTTGGAGATGAATGATTTTGGCGAGCAGCTCTTTGCCTGTACCGGTTTCTCCCATTAAAATTATGTTTGTATCATATTTTGCAAACTGCTCGACTTCCTTCATGATTAAATGCATCACATCGGAACCCAGGATAAACTCCTGCATAATCGATTTTTCAAGGTGCTTTATGTAGGGAGACAGCAGTTTCACAGGTCTTTACAGCCTTACCTTTTGTGAGACCTTTACAGTTTGAATACTGTTTTTACCAGGAGATCTTTTTAAAAGGTCTCTTATTTTGTACTCATGACCGTGAGTTAAACTGATAAATATCACGAACAAGCTTTGAGTGTCAAATATATTCATCTTTAAAACGGCAATTTTTAGTCTTTATCGGCAATAATTTGCCAAAATCATGTATCCGTATTAACTCACCGCAGATTTTCTGTAAGGAATAAAGTTATTAAATATTAATAAGTTATTGCATAGTAGCATATTTCCCGGGGATTGGTATGTTTATTGCTCTATATATCATTTAACTATTGAGAGGCACAGAATATGGCTTCAGAAAAGTTGATTAAAGATTTTATGCGTACATTAGACCGCTATTCTTATATCAAAGAAGATGAAACAGTTCAGGAAGCGATAAGTCTGATGGACAGGTTAAGGAAAGACGATACGCATCCATGCCTTTTCGTCGTGGGGAACAAACAAAACGAAAACCAGCTTATCAAAGGTTTTATTGGACACTCTGAGCTTGTTTTTGGATTGTTTGCACATTTTTTAAGAGGGGCAAAAAAAAGTGGTCCTGTTTTCTGGGAAGGGCAGCTTGAAGCAGAATGTGTTGAAGGAGCCCAAAAATGTGTTTTAGAGATTATGGTTCCTGTTATGGCCTGTGTTCAGGAGAGTAACATGCTTATAGAAGCTGTGTTTTTGCTAAATAAATACAAGGTTGATTTTCTTCCTGTGGTAAACAGAGATGATGTGGTGGGAATAATTCATATTCATGACATTTCAGCCTATATTGCAGAACTGTCATCAAAAATAAAGAACAGATAAAAGATGATGGCGTCGTAAACTGTAGCGTTGTTTGAATTTGTAAAAAACGATTTATTAAAGGAGGTATTGCATGTCAAATGCCAAAAAGGTTGGAGATCTAATGGTTGAGATAACTGAGTATCCACATATTCCGTATTGGATGAGTGTGAGGGAAGCTGTTTTCCTGATTCGCAGTACTTACGACAAGGCTTCGGGTCTGGGAATACACCGCATGGTTTTGGTGTTTGATGAAAAGTATCAACTCCTCGGTGTCCTGACACTCAAGAAACTTCTCGTTGGTATTGAGCCGAAATTTCTTAGAAAGGATGAAAATTCGCCTTACCAGGGTCTGGCAGGCTCCGATTACGCAGGACTTTCCGCTCTTCTTGAAGGGACGTTTGCTGAAGGGTGCAAAGAGGAGGCAAAAAAGCCGGTGAGTGATGTAATGGTGCCGATCGAAGCCAAGCTTGACGTTAATGATTCTATTCCAAAGGCGGCCTTTATCATGATTCAGGCTGATGTTGACCTGATACCTGTGATGGAGGGTGAAACAGTAAAAGGCGTACTGCGCATGAGTGATGTTTTTAACGAATTGACCAGAATTGTGGTAGAGTAAGGGAGGTGTCAGATGGTTGAAAAGAAAAGACCTATTGCTACTGGTGCAGGTCTTCCGGAAATGCCTGATGAGATAGTCATTTCTCCAGAAAAGCCTAAGCTGGACTGGAAGCGTCTGCTTTTCATGGCAATAGGAATCATTTTATTCTTAGTGGTCTATTATGCTCCGCAATGGCCGGATGCTATCGATCCTGTTGGAGCACATTTTCCGCTTTCCAGGGCAGCAAAGGGAGCGTTGGCCGTATTTTTATTAGCAAGTACATGGTGGATATTCGAGGTTGTGCCCATTGGTGTGACCAGTATTATGATTGGTGTTTTACAGGCTCTTTTTTTAATAAGACCGGCCAAGGTTGCATTTAAAGATTTTATGGATCCTTCTGTTATGTTTATCTTTGGTTCAATAGTTATTGGCATGGTTTTTACCAAGACAGGCCTGACTAAACGTCTGGCATATAAGATGCTGGTTGTTGTGGGAGAAAAAACCAGCATGATCTACCTTGGCTGCTTTGTGGTGACAGCAGCCCTGACCCATATAATGGCACATACCGCGGTGGCTGCCACTATATTTCCGCTTCTTATGGCTATCTATGCGCTTTACGGGGAGGGGGACAAACAAACCAAATTCGGTAAGGGCCTGTTTATGGGCATGGCTTATGTGGCCGGAGCAGGGAGTGTCGTGACTCTTTTAGGCGCTGCACGCGGAGCCGTGGCCATTGGTTTTTATAATGATATTATGGGAAGAGACATAAGTTTTTTCCAGCTGACCTACTATATGTTTATTCCTGGCTGGATAATGGTTTTCGCTCTTTGGGGGTATTTCATGCTTGTTTTTAAGCCCGAGAAAAAAACCATACCCGGGCTCAGGGAAAAGGCAAGAAAATTGAATGCTCAGCTGGGAAAAATTACCAAAGATGAGATTATTGCCATATGCATCGTTGTTGCGGTAATTGTTTTTTTAGCTTTGAGATCCTTTTGTCCCGAGTTGAAGATTTTTCATAAAACCGCAATTATTTTACTTTCTACTGTTATATTCTTTCTTGCTAAAATTCTGGATGTTAAAGATCTGGAAAAAATACCGTGGAATATTATTCTGTTGTTTGCCGGAGCCATGAGTATAGGCTTTTGCCTCTGGGAAACAGGCGCTGCTAAATGGCTGGCCGTGAACTGGCTTATCATGTTTCAGAAATCCAGTGCTTTCGTGTTTGTCATGAGTATCGCATTCTTTGTAATGATTATGACCAATTTTATCATGAACGTGGCCGCCATTGCGATTTCTCTTCCTGTGGCACTGGTGATTGCTCCTTATCTTGGCGTGGCCGGAGAGGTTATTCTTTTTGGGTCGCTGGTAACTGCCGGTATGCCATTTCTACTGCTTGTGGGAGCAGCTCCAAATGCCATAGCATATGATTCGAAACAGTTTACCACCGGCGAATTTTTTCTCTGGGGTATTCCTGCCAGTATCATCCTGATGTGTGTGGTGGCATTGTGTATTGGAGTGATCTGGCCGTTAATGGGGATGCCCATCACACTAACTGCGCCATAGTAAAGTTAATTGCGGCAAAATTAGTGCTTTGTCTCCAGTTAACCAAGTGTGATCCTACAGGGTACAAGGGATCAAGGATTCCTTGTACCCTTTTCTTAAACTAAACTGGTGAAGAACCGCATTGCAGTTAGCCTGAAAAAATGTTAACCGATAAACAAATAATGCCCATAGTGTAAGAGCAAATGGATTATGTGAAATGGTCAGCAAGGTGAAGTTTTAAACATTGGTCAACTAAACAGGAATGGATTTATTGAAAGAATATTAAAACATGGCTAAGATTAAAAATATAAAAGGATTGATGATTCCTATAACAGATTATCCTCATATGCCTTACTGGGCTACTTTAGAGGAGGCTATTGTTCTGCTGAATTTTTCTTATGAAACAACGCATAAGAATGTTTTGGTTTTTGATGAGGCTTACAGGCTCTTGGGTGTTTTAGATCAAAAAAAGATTCTCAGAGACATCCAGCCGCAGTTTTCGAAACTTGATTCAGATAAGATTACAGATGATTGGGACAAAGCTGTGTCAACTTTTAATCTTAAACAACTGAAAGAGCCTATAAAGGATTTTATGACCCCGTTTAATATAACCTTAGATATCAAAGACCATGTTCTGAAAGCAGCCCATCTAATGCTTAAACACAATATAGACCTGCTACCTGTCAAGGATTCAGAAAGAGTAGTGGGCACTTTAAAGATGCATGATGTATTTCATGAGATTACTGCTTTTATCATAAAGTCTTAAGCAGCACAGTCAAAAACTTTCTCAATAGAGGGGGTTGACGCTACAAATGCGCAGTTTATTAAACATATTCAAAAAGATTAAGTTCAAAAATTCTGATATCTCCGAGCCATCTTCTCATGGCAGAACTTCATTTCAAGAAAGATACACTTGTTTCCAAAAACTGCTTTCTGATAATAATTCCATTTTAGAGATAATGGGAGATATGGAGGAAAAGCTTTCAGGAGATCATATATTTGACATGCATTATGTTGATTCAAGATGTGATATCCTGGTAGAAAAAGTTCATAGTGTAATAGAAAATCTCAATGGTCTTTCAAACAGACAATATCTCAGCCTCTATGATACATTTGAAGAGATCAATTCTGTAATTCAGGATAGTCTTATTAAAAAAATCCAGATTCCAGTAACAGATTACACCATACCTTTTGAAAACGTTACAAGAGATATGGTGAGCAGTGTGGGCGGTAAAAACGCCAACCTTGGAGAAATTAAAAACAGGCTTAATCTTCCAGTTCCTGAGGGTTTCTGCATAAGCGCTTATGCTTTTAAGAGATTTATAGATTATAATGAGTTAAGAGATAAGATTAATCTTTCTTCGGTGAATACGGTCAGTATGCAGGAACTAACCATGGCAAGCAAGAACGCACAGAATCTGGTTCTAAATGCCCGTGTCCCTGATGATCTTGAGAAAAGCATATTAGATGCAGCAGCAGAACTGGAAAGAAAGGTGCTCTCCAGGACTGGCACATTCAATGTGTCTGTCAGGAGCAGCGCTATCCATGAGGATGCACAGTTTACCTTTGCAGGACAGTATAAAACCTCACTTAATGTTAGTCCAGAGAATTTGATCTCTAAATATCTTGAGATAATAGCCAGCCTCTTTACAGCAAGGGCAATCTTTTACTGTAAAAGTAAAGGGTTCCAGGACGAAGATATGGTAATGGCTGTTGGAGTGGTTGAAATGATTAATGCCAAGGCCAGTGGTGTTATGTACTCGCGTGATCCCACAGATGAAAGAAAATATGATATTATAATCAATGGAGTCTGGGGTCTTGGGAAATATGCTGTTGATGGTATAGTGGAACCACATACTTATATAGTATCCAGGGATGTTCCCGGAACCATCTTGACGAAAAAACAGCCTAAGCAGAAGGTTATGCTTATATGCGGACATAAAGAGGACGCAATAGATGTAAGAGTGCCTGATTATATAAAACGAATGCCGTGCCTGAATGATGAACAGATAATAACCCTTGCCCAATATGCCATAGCGCTTGAAAAGCACTATGGAAAACCACAGGATGTAGAATGGGCACTTGATTTGAATGACAAGCTTTTCATTCTGCAGACAAGACCACTTCGAATTGTGACAGAAAAAAGGACTAGACCTATTCCCACATTTTTGCCCGGTCATAAGGTTTTGATAGATAAAGGGCAGATCGCATGCAAAGGTGTTGGTGCAGGAAAGGTGTATTTTGTAACCAAAGAAGAAGATCTGAAGAACTTTCCAGAAGGTGCGGTTCTCGTAGCTAAACACACTACTCCAAAATTTGTGACTGTCATGGAAAAGGCCAGCGCTATTATTGCGGATGTAGGAAGTCCTACAGGGCATATGGCATCTATTACCAGAGAGTATGGTGTGCCAACTATCTTAAATACTGAGATAGCTATGAAGACCTTGAGACCTGGTCAGGAGGTTACTGTTGATGCAATTAATAGAAATGTTTATGATGGCAGGATAGAACAGCTTATTGAGGCGGGAAAAAGAGAAAATCCTTTTAAGGATACGGCGGTTTTTGGAGTTTTAAGAGGCGTTTTAAAGAACATAGTACCTTTAAACCTTATATATCCTGAGAATGAAGAAGAGTTTAGCCCCAAGGGTTGTAAAACCTTTCATGACATAACCAGGTTTGTTCATGAAATGGCGATGAATGAGATGTTCAAGATAGGTAAAGGTGCAAACACAGGTAAGGGCGGTGCTGTAAAGCTGGTAGTTCAGCTTCCTCTTGATATACACGTGATAGACCTGGGTGGGGGTGTGGAAAACAGTTCGAAAAGGATTACGGTCGATAATATTCGTTCCATACCCATGAAGGCTCTATTAAAAGGCATGATGGCCATAGAATGGCCGGGTCCTCCTCCTGTAAATGTAAAGGGTCTGCTAAGTGTAATTGCCAGTACTACTGTGGGACCTAATTCTGAGAAAGCATTATCGGAGCCGAGTTTTGCCGTGATATCCAGAGAATACATGAATTTCAGCATCAGACTCGGTTATCACCTTCAGACACTTGAGGCATATGCGGGTGATTCCATTAATGATAATTATATCCGTTTTTTGTTTAGAGGAGGCGGAGCATCCCATGACAGACGCGCGAGAAGGACTCGGCTCATAAAGGAGATTTTAGAAAGAATAGATTTTAATGTTGAAATGACGGGCGATGTTCTGGATGGCAGGATGACTAAGTATAACAGGGCTACTATTGAGGCGAAACTGGATATAATGGCCAAGTTGACTGCTTTCACCAAGCAATTGGATATGACCCTGTTTAGTGATGCTGTTGTAGACTGGTATATCAAGGAATTTATAAAAAAATATTATACTGAGGCAACCAGGCCTTATAGTTGATTAATGTAACAAAAAAACAGCCGGGATATCATGAAAAAAAAACACGAACTAAACACAATGGAAGAATTGTTAGAAGCCAACAGTTTTCTTGGCAGTGTTTTAAATGCTATCAAAGACAGAATTATGGTTGTTGACAATAACTACAGGATAGAAGGAGTAAATGAATCATTTGTAGAAAAAGTTGGCAAACCACGGCATGAAATTCTTGGCAGGCGTTGTTACAGGCTTCTTAACTATTCAAAAAAACCCTGTTTTTACAATCATCAATGTCCTGTGAAAGATGCCTTTAAGACCGGAGAAATTGCCGAGGTGCTTCATACATATTTTGAAGGACCCAGTGTTGCATATTCAAGAATAATAGCTTATCCGATATTGAATGACAGACGTAAGGTTATCAGAGTAATTGAACTGGAAAGAGATGTTACTGAATGGAAAAAAAGTGTTGATCAGTTATATAATATGCAAAAACTGGTATTTTTGGGAAAACTGGCAGCCGGCCTGTCTCATGAATTCAACAACCCTTTGGCCGTAATTCTTGGTTTTGCTGATCTTCTTTTGGAAAAAACGGAAAAAGGCACCAGGAATTATGAAATTCTTAAGACAATTGAAAGGCAGGGATTTAACTGCAAACGTATTGTTGAAAATCTTATAAGCTTTGCTGCATCTCCAGACATGACCAAGTACTCTACGGATGTCAATGCAAACCTTGAAAAAGTGATTTCTGTGGTTAAGGATATCTTGAGCAGGGAAAAAATAATTATAGAAAAAAATCTTACAGAAAATTTGCCAAGAGCAAAAGGAAACCCAGCACATTTGCGTCAGGTTTTTATGAATCTGATTACCAATGCTGTTGCTGCTATGCGAGGAGGAGGATGTTTAACAATTTCTACCAGACATGACAGATCCAGGAACAGACTGGAAATCCTCTTCAAGGACACAGGCCATGGTATTAAAAGGGAATACAGAAACGAGATATTTGACCCTTTTTTCACCACGCGTCCTGTAGGAGAGGGAGGAGGTCTTGGGCTTTCGGTTTGTTATGGCCTGGTGTCCAAAAGTGATGGGGAGATAAAATTTGAGACAATAACTGAAGAAGAGGACAAAAAGAACAAGGGCACCACCTTTACTGTATCTTTGCCAGCTGCTCCCGATTAGACCCTGTATGTTTTTATTTTGTCCTGAAAAAAAACCTTATTCAATGACCAAAACTTTTCAGAGCGAGACATTTAAAGCAAATCCCCTCTGGGGATAAGACAAAGCCTGGTCCTCTGGGCCAGGATTCTTTACAATGAATAACTGTGAGGTTAATAATAAATTGAAGAAGAAAAAAAGATATTTCTCCAAAAAATACTATAACATAAGAAGATCCATTGTTTTTATTGGTATCTTTGTTGTGGCTCTTCTTATGGTTGCCTTTTATCTTGGAATTTTCTCTGTCAGGCAGATGAAAGAGATTATTTCTGAAGATTTTAATCGCCAGCAACTGGTATTAGCAAAGTATGCGGCAAGTCGTATGGAAAACAGCATGGAGTTTATGAAGAGAGAACTTTCATTGTTAAATCTTTCTCCGTCTATTCAATATCTGGAGAGGGTATCATGGGCCAGCCGTATGAATACTACGTTATCAGCTGTCGAGGATGACGGAGTCTTTGAAATAAGGTTTATAGACCACAAAGGCAAAACAGCGCATATTGTTGATAAAAGGGGAATGTCCCATGTAATACAGGGCGATTTTTGCGATATTAAGAGTTTTAAGTGGGCACATTTAAAAGAAAACAAGAACAGGATTTATGCTGGTGAAATTACTACTGAGAATGAGAAGTATCCCGGCCGGCTTGTTATGTGCCTGGCTACACCTACTTATGAGCAATCTGTTGACGAGGCTTACCCTGTGGCTACCGGACGCTTGTCAGGAGTGCTTCTCTTTATGATAGATGTTACACGTCTGGTTGAGAAGGCTGTTAAAGTTATAAAATCAGGTAAGACCGGGTATGCCTGGGTTATAGATAACAAGGGAATGTTTCTTTACCACCCTCAGAAGGAATTTATAGGAGAAGATGCTTTTAAAGCCCGTGCAATGAAAAAGCCCAAGATATCTTTTTCGCAGATCAATATAATACAAAAGGAAAAGATGCTTGAAGGCAAGGAGGGAACAGGCAGTTATATTTCAGGATGGAACAGTGGTGTGGAAGCTGAGATGAAAAAATTGATTGCCTATGCGCCCATAAATTGCTGTGCATATCTTAAACTTTCCTGGTCTGTGGCAGTTGTAGCTCCGCTAAATGAAGTTGAAGATGCAGTTCATTCGGTTTTTATACGTCAGTTTTATATTCAGGCCAGCATTTTGTTTGCTATTATTTTGGGCAGTGTTTATGTTATAAGTTTTGAGCAGCGCTGGGCAAAGACACTTGAAGCAGAGGTGATGAAAAAGACAGATGATCTGAAAAATTCGCTTGAAGAACTGAGAAAATCAGAAGAAAAGTATAAAACCCTTGTAGAAAGTGCCGAAGATCTTATTTTTACTGTAGATGAAAATGGAAAATTTATATCAATAAACAGGTGTACTGCAAGTTTTTTTAATGAAAGGCCAGACGATTTAATCGGTAAAAATATATGTGATCTTTTTTCTCCGGAAAGTGCGGAATTGCAAATGGGTTTTATCGGGCAGGTATTTGACAGCGGCAGGAACCTCAACGTAAAATATCCTGTGGGAATAGGGAGCCGTGATTACTGGTTTACCAGCAATTTTGTGGCGCTCAAGGACAATAATGGTAAGGTTTTTGCTGCTTTGGGAATTTCAAGAGATATTACAGAGAGGAAAAAACTGGAAGAAGAACAGATGTATAATACTGAAAAAATGGCCTCTCTTGGAAAATTATCTGCAATGGTGGTGCATGAAGTCAACAATCCAATAGCTCTGATAATTGGTTTTAGCGATGTTCTCCTGGAAAAGATGGATCCTGACACTAAAAGTCACGAGATTGTCGAAACTATAGGCAGGCAGGCGCTTAACTGTAAAAGGATAGTTGAGAGTATTTTAGATTATTCCAGACGCCCGGATGTAATAGAGCAATCTGCGGGTGTAAATGAAAACGTTGAAAAGGTGATTTCTGTAGTTGAAAATATTTTACCTGCCCAGAAAATTACTTTGGAGAAGCATTTTGCAGAAAATCTGCCAAGAGTAAGAGGAGATTCAGGTCATTTGCAGCAGGTATTCATGAACTTTATTACCAATGCTTTTGGAGCCATGAAGGGCGGAGGTGTTTTAACTGTTTCTACCAGGCTCAACAGCCTTGAGAACAAGGTGGAAATTCTTTTCAGGGATACAGGACATGGTATTAAGAGGGAATATAGAAATAAGATATTCGAAGCATTTTTTACTACAAAAGAGGTGGGGGAAGGTACAGGCCTGGGTCTGTCTGTCAGTCATGGTATAATAAATAAATATGGCGGAGACATAACCTTTGAGACAGTGGCTGAAGAAGAAGACATGGCGAAAAAAGGCAGTACGTTTATAGTGTCCCTGCCATTTGCTCTTTTGAAAAATGGACATAAGACAAACAAGGCCTAAGAGGCTGTCCGAGAATGAGAAATTTTTTGCAAGGTCAAGGAAGACGAAGATTTTAACCGCTGGAATACATTGAGTATTTTGAGGATTAAAATCTGAGCCTGACGCAGAGATTGCGGGAAATAGCCATTCTCTGACAGCCTCCCAAGTAAAATAAGGGGGAGTAAAGATGGGTGTAAAAATTTTGATTGTTGACGATGAACTCGATATGTTAGCACTTCTTGCTATGATTATTGCAGAAAAGACTGAACACAAAGTTGATACCACAAACAATCCCCTGGAAGTTCCCGGATTAATTAAAACAGGAGATTACAATCTCCTGATTTCTGATCTTAAAATGCCGAGTATGGATGGCGTGGAACTTATCACTGAGATTAGAAAGATAGACAAATATATTCCCATACTGATTATTACAGCTTACGGTTCTGTTGAGTCTGCAGAAGAGGTTATACGTAAAGGAGCATATGATTGCATTACCAAGCCCTTCCGTAAGGAACAGATATTGATCGCTATTGACAGAGCATTAGAATGGCAGCAGATGAAAAAGGAACTAAGCGAGCTGAAAAAGACTAAGAATGATTAACAGTAAATAAACGTTGATGAAATCGTAAAAAGTGAAATTTGTTCGCTCTTTCCAAAACTGCTCAATGTCACTTGCAAATGACTTTTTACGAAGCCATTAACTTTGAGGGTGTTGTAAAAAGTCCCGCCCATAATTAAATTCGTGACTTTCAAATAACCCAACTGTAGTTTTTGCCGGTTATCACAACTGAAGACTGATTATTTAAAGTTATTCTGGTTTAGAGACCTTTGAAAAATGTTCAATTTTGCTCAAGTTCAAGAAAGGTAAAAATTTCAACCACAGGAATATATTGAATATTTCGAGGATTGAAATTTGAGCCTGACGTAGAAATTAGGCAAAAGGGGGCGTTTTGAAAAGGTCTCGTTTCAAGTGCTGCAGAGCGGCATAGCGCATCTTTTTACAAACTCATGAACGTTGCGGTTTTGTATAAAAAATGAAAACATTACTTATATATCCATATTGTCTTGAAGACAGACTTCATGAAGAAGATGTCAGTTTTGTGCCCATTGGTCTTTATTATATAGGGGCTGTATTAAAGGAAAATAATTATGATGTTGAAATACTCAACTGGTATAATATTAATAAAACGCCTGAAAGAATTAAAGAGACCTTTATTGAGAAGAAGCCCGATGTAATAGGCCTTTCCATTGTACATGCAAACCGCTGGGGAGCCCTTGAAATTGCTCGAACCGCAAAACTTGTTAATCCTGATGTGAAAATTGTTTTCGGAGGGGTCGGAGCTACATTTCTATGGAAACATCTTTTAACATATTTTAAGGAAATTGATTTTGTTGTAATAGGTGAAGGTGAATATACTTTTTTAAACCTGCTTAAATGCGTTGAGAAACACAGCTCTGTCAAGAGCATGCGTAAAAGTATAAAAGACATCAAAGGAATTGCCTTTAGAAAAGGCGGTCTGGCAGTTAAGAATAAGCCTGCTGATAGAATTAACAATCTTGACGAATTACCTGTTCCTGCAAAGTATTTTGAATTCCAACACATTTCATTTACACGTGGATGCCCGGGCAACTGCACTTTTTGTGGATCTCCAAAACTTTGGGGGCATAAGGTTAGATTTCATTCCCCTGACTATTTCGTAAATCAGATAGAACTCCTTAAAGAAAAAGGCGTGAACTTTTTTTATGTTTCTGATGATACCTTTACTTATAAAAAAGATCTGGCGATTGAGGTTTGTAAAAAAATCCTGGAAAAAAATCTTAATATAGTCTGGGTTGCGATATCGCGTGTTAATTACATCAGCGAAGAAATATTATACTGGATGAGAAAGGCCGGCTGTATCCAGATAAGTTTTGGCGTTGAGAGCGGTTCTGAAAAAATCAGAAACCTGCTTAATAAAAACATAAAAACAGACCAGATAAAAAAAGCCTTTGCCCTTACCGTAAAATACGGGATCATGGCACGCGCTTATTTTATATATGGCTGTCCTGGAGAATCATGGGATACAATTCAAGATACCATGGATTTGATTGCCGAGATAAAACCTCAGAGCGTTATTTTTTATATACTTGATATATTTCCGGGCACAGCTCTTTATAGTGATTTCAAGAAGAGGACAAAAGCTACGGATAATATCTGGTTAAAGAGCATAGAGGATATATTATATTTTGAAACTGATCCGGATTTATCAAAAGAATTAATACTGGATTTTGGGAAAAAGCTCAGGACATATTTCCATGAAAACCTTTCCAGTTTTGCCTGTAACATCGAACTGATTGATGATAAAGAGTTTTACAAAACCCATTCTGATTTTTGTTCAAGGCTTGCAATGACCTTTGATCATGGTTATTATTCTCAGATTGAAGCTGTAAGGGATAAGGAGGGGACTGCTGAGGAGTTATATAAGAAGTCCCTTGGTTATTATCCGGACCACAGGGCATATCTGGGCCTGGGAATAATTAACCAGAAATCAGGAGCATATGAAGAGTCAATAAGGATAGTTTCAGAGGGCCTTGAATTTTTTCCAGACAGCGAGATGCTTAATATTTGTATTGGTATAAGCCACATGAATCTTGGAAAATATTCTACAGCGCTTGAATATTTTTTAAAATTTAAAGATTCAGACCAGATGCGTTATTATATTTCAGAATGTTATAAGGCGCTTGGTTTCAATAAAGAATAATATCCCGCCCGTCATCGCAATAAAGGCGCTAATAAGAAACAGAGCAAAAGATCCCATACTGTTGTATAAACTGCCGCTGATTAAAAACCCTACTGCCATTCCAAGACCGTAAGTTACAGAATTATTTGCAGCCTGTCCCAGAGTTTTTGCTTTATCGGGTGTCAATGAATCAATATAGAGTATGCTTGCAATATGAAATGAGCCGTAAGATATTGCGTGGAAAATTTGTGAAAACAGAATTATTGCCGGAGATTTTGTAAAAAAAAGTATCAGCCATCTTAATGATGCAAGGATAAATGAAAATATCAGGACATTTTCCATTGAATAGCGTTTGAATATTTTATCTGATTTTATCATTACAAAAATTTCCGCACATGATGCAAGCGCCCAGGCTAATCCTATAAATGTTTTGTCATAACCCATAGTTTCAAGGTGAATCGAGAAAAAGGCATAGTATGCCCCATGGCTTACCAGCATCAGAAAAGCGCAGAAAAGAAAAACAATAACACTTCTTTTTAGAAGAACTCTGGTGTCTGAGGTACAGGATTCTTTTTTTAAACCGGCCGTATCAGGGATTTTAGTAGAGACAAGGGACATGGCAAAAGAGCCCGCAAAAATAAGTATAATAATTATTTTTATGGAATAAAGGTCGATTATTTTACCAAGAGCTATAACAACGCATATAAATGCTATTGAGCCCCAGACTCTTAATGATCCGTAACTTTTTTTCTCTTTACCCAATACATCTATTGTAAATGTCTCAAGAAGAGAGATAATAGGGGCATAAAAAATACTGTAAAAAATTGTAATAATAAGCATTGGCCAGAATTTGGCAGTAAATATAAAAAATACCCAGATCGCCGTGCTGATAAAATTACATAAGATATATATTGGTTTCCTGATTTGGAATCGGTCTGCCATTGCTCCCCAGAATAAGGGCATCAGAATAGTAGCCAGAGCCCTTAAGGCAGAAAGAATGCCTATTTGAAAGCCGCTGAAGCCTATATGGAAACAGTATAGATTGAAGTAGGGTAGAAAAATACCCATTACGCCAAAGTATATAAAATACTGTGAACCAATAACGGATTTATTTGAAATTTTATATTTGCCAGTCATGGGTTTAATTTTTTTAAGTAATGATAAAACGAGACAATATAGTGGTTTCACAAAGTTCTCAATGAAATATTTGAGTTTTGCCTTAATTTTATGTTAATTAAATTTATGATAATATGATTTACATTACACCTGAAATCAAAATAAGTGAAGATGAGATTAAGCTCAGATTTATAAGAGCATCAGGCCCGGGAGGCCAGAATGTCAATAAGGTTGCCACGGCTGTTCACCTTCGTTTTGACGTAAAAAACTCTACTTCTTTTTCAGATTATGTCCGCAGCCGTTTGATACGTCTTGCAGGCAGAAGAATTACAGAAGATGGGATATTAATTATTGAAGCCAGACGGCTTCGAACACAGGAACGTAACAGGCAGGATGCAATTGACCGTTTAATAAAATTAATTCTAAAGGCCGCTGAAAAACCAAAATTTCGCATTAAAACCAGGCCGAAGCCAGCATCAAGACAGCGTTTGCTGGCGGCTAAAAAACGTAGGAGCAGAACAAAACAGATGAGACGGAGTGTTTCAATTTCTCAGGATTGATGAATTCGTAAAAAGTAAAATTTGTTTGCTCAATGTCGCTTGCAATTGACTTTCAAATAACACAACTGTAGTTTTTTTTATGAATTCATTTGCCCGATTAACAGTTCGGCTTATTTAAGAGGTTTAATTACAATGGCTGAAATCAAATATGACAAATTTAATAATTATCTGCAAAAACTTGATAAAGGCGGATTTATTCCCGTGTATCTGATTTTCGGGGAGGAATTTCTTTATAAAACAGCTTTTGAAAAACTTTTAGACATATTGATGCCTGCTTCAACAAGGGGTTTAAACTATGAATCTTTAGACGGGACTGATGAGAATATTACTAAAGCATTGCAGAGTATAAACACCTATGCTTTTTTATCCGGCACAAAGATTGTAGCTCTTCGAGATACCCAGGTATTTTATTCAAAGGTTAATAAAAAGACTCTTCTGGAAAAAGCAAAAAAAGAATATGATAACAACAATATTAAAAAAGCAGCAAAATATTTTTTAAGCCTTTTAAGCCTCCTGAATTTGTCTCTAAATGACACAAACAAAGAAAACATGGCTCTGGCATTAAAGCTTGATTTTGACCAGTCAGATGATGATGGATGGTTTGACAAGGTTGCAGATTACTGCAAAGCAGCAAAGCTGAAAGCATCTAATACAGAGGATAAAGCAAAGCTTTTGCAGATGGCAATTGAGAAGGGATTTCCGCAAAATAATTATCTGATAATTACCGCTGATATGGTGGATAAGAGAAAGGGTCTTTATAAGGCTGTAAATAAATTTGGAATGATTGTTGATTGCTCTGTTCCAAAGGGTGAAAGAGCTGCGGATAAAAATGCACAGCAAAAAGTTCTTTTTGAAAGCATGGAAACTGTTCTCATAAAAAACAAGAAGAAAATGGATAAGGATGCAGTCGGCGCCATGCTTGAAATGACAGGCTTTGACCTGCGTGCATTTTTAAATAATCTTGAGAAGCTTATCAGTTACACTGGCGAGCGGAACAGAATAACTCTTGATGATGTAAAGCTTGTTCTAAAGCGTACAAAAAAGGATCCGATATTTGAGTTTACAAATGCCATATCAGACCGGAATTTAGAAAAAGCGCTTTTTTTTCTCAATTCTCTTCTGCCTCAAGTAGATCATCCTCTTCAGCTGCTTGCTGCAATAACAAATCAGGTCAGAAAGCTTTTGCTTATTAAAGGGTTTGTAGAAAGCCGGCATGGAAGATCCTGGCATGCTGGAATTAATTTTAACCAGTTTCAGAAAGATGTTATGCCTGGAATCAAGGAATATGATAATGATATTTTAAATAGTCTAAAAGAATGGGAAGGCATGTTGTCGGAAAACAAGAAGACAGCTAAAAACAAATTGTCTACTGATTTGCTTGTTGCGCAAAATCCAAACAATCCTTACCCTATTTACAAAATGCTTCTTAAATCAGGCAATTTTACCACAAATGAACTTTTTGAATTTTTTGAACATCTTGGTGAAGCTGATTTACAGTTCAAGTCTGTTGGCGGAAGCCCGAAGATTATATTGGAAAAAATAATCTTTCATATTTGTGGCAATTTTACTGTTTTGCCAGGAAGCTCAGAAAGAATGTAAATCAGCAAAATTAAAAACTCAGAACCCAAAATTAAACTGCTCAATTGGGCAAAAGGGGGCGTTTTGCAAAAGTCTCGTTTAAGGGGAAAATAGCATGGGATTTATAAGACGTCAGGAAGAAAACCTGGCTATGCGTTATTTGTTATGGCAATATCAGAAAAAACAGATTTCACCCCCTTCATCTCAAGATCTGGAAAGACAGACCAGTCAGATCGTCGATGATGCGCATCGTATAGCCCGTGAGACGGGGAGTAATATTTTTTCCATCATTAAGGAGCTGGTTCAGGATATTAAAAAAAAGTAGTTTGAGCATCGAGACCTTTGCAAAACGCCCCCCAAAAATGCTCACAGAGCGAACAAATTCGATTTTTTACAAAACCGTCAAATTCCAATCCTCGAAACATTCAATATATTCCTGTGGTTGAAATTTTCACCTTTCTTGAATTTGAGCAAAATTGAACATTTTTCAAAGGTCTCGCATCAGGCTCTAAAACGCATTAGGGATTTATGGATTAAATCCCCCAATCTCACTAAATATTTCTTCTTGTTCATCCAGAATTTCATTTAAAATCTTTATATTTGTCATTGGATTCATTATTACGCAGCGAAAGACAACAATGTTTTTTCCTGGCCATTTTGATAAAATTAATCGTGTCCTTGAAACAAAACTTTTCCCCGCTTCCCTTTGCAGCCTTTGAACCCTTATGTTTATTTTGTTTAAATTTTTGTTAATCTTGCATATTTGTTCAGGATTACTTTCAGCTAATTTCTCCTGAATATTCAAGGGGCATATTCTATATGTAAGAATATTAAGCTCCGGGCGGGTTATCAGCTGGAAGTTTTGTCTTTTTTTAATTTCTTCGGCAAACATGAAACATGTATCAATCCCATGTTCAATCAGAAGAGCATAACCCTGACTTCCCATTATTTTAAGTGCACTGTCTAATATAATAGAGCTGGCCTCTCTTGATCCTGCAAGCGATTTTATACCAAGATCAACAGAGCCATGGCGGTTTACATAGTTGGAATGATATGCAATACCATCCATTATTGAGGGATCCTTGAAGAAAACCATACCGGCGCTCATGGGCATGTAAAACTGTTTATGGCCGTCTATTGTTACTGAATCCGCAAGTTTTATACCCTCAAGCAGGTGCCTGTATTTTTCAGACATCAGAGTCGGTCCGCCCCATGCCGCATCAACATGAAAGTGAATTTTGTTTTCAGCGCATATTTCTCCAATTTTATGCAGAGGATCCACGGTGCCTGTTTCTGTGGCGCCGGCAATACCAACAACGGCAATAATTTTTGTTTTAATACAGTCTTTTTTTATATCTTTGATTGTCTTATTCAGGCTGTCTATGTTCATGCGATTGTCAGAATCAATATCAACAGTAATGATGTTTTGATTGCCTATTCCAAGAACCCCGCCGGCTTTTTTAACACAATAGTGACCAAGCCTCGATACTAAAATAACGCATCTGTCTATCTGATATGCTTTATAAGCAGCTGATATTCCATCTTCTTCAACGCCTGAAAAACCACTTTTAGGAGCAAGTACGGAATTTCTGGCAACCCAGAACGCTGTTAGATTCGCAAGAGTTCCATCTTCAATAAAGCATCCAAGCGTAGTTCGGATATTATGTATATTCTTTTGATAAAAAGCTTCACTTTCTTCATAGATAAGCCTGTGAATTTTAGCAATTACCTGCCTTTCAAGGATTGAGACAACCTTTGATGTTTCAATTTTTACTACATTTTGATTTAGTGCCGCTACTATGGTTTTGAGATGAACCATGAAAAATGGAATTGCGGAAGTCATGTGACCTACAAAATAGGGCGAGGCCACATTAACTGCATGCGGGGCAATTTTTTCTATAAGATCAGTTATGACATCCGCAAGTTTTTGCTCGGGATTTTTGCTGATAATGGTACTGGTAAATTTGGCTGATAACTCTTTAAGACTCACTTTTTCGGTAAATCCAACATGTTTTTTAAGAAAGTCGTTAAGACCAAAAAATATCTGTTCCATATATTTGACCAGAGTAGCTCTGGAAGCATCATCTTCAGGCCTGATATATGTTCTCATAAGAGTTTGCCAGTCAGCAACGAGTTTAGTTTTCTTTTCCAATTTTATTTGATCCATTTTTATCAAGTGTTAAATGCAGACTAATTTATCTAAGCATTAAATTATAAAGAGATGTTATCTCAAATAGTTATCCTTTGACTTTAATTTTTGGTGAGTTTTACTTAACATGATTGATATTTGATGCCAAGTAAATCTTGATGGCGTCGTAAAAAGTCCCATCTACTGCGTTGCAGTATTTTTTCAGACCCCCTCGACATACTATATGTATGCTTTCGGTCCTGAAAAAACACTACGCCTTGTATATGAACCCTGGTCGCCTCCGGCGCCGCCAAAGGCGGGTAAACCTTTTTACTTAGCCATCTGTAGTTAACTTAGTGATTTTTTACGAGGCCATCAATTTTTATGAATTCGTAAAAAGCTCCACTATGCCACTCTGCAGCACTTGAAACCAGAATAACTTTAAACAATCGATCTTCAGTTATGATTAAATTAAAATTAGAAAACTGTTTGAATGTATTAAAAATCGTTAGCAAAGAACCTGTTGATATATTGTTATTAATAAAAGATTAAATCATCAGCACAATTGCTGTTTTTATTA